>ERZ841116.942-NODE-942-length-17208-cov-36.755728_pt1 | contig 17208 bp, 13 predicted proteins | sample MGYA00519875_ERZ841116 | MGnify/ENA primary metagenome ERZ841116 (study PRJEB31850, sample SAMEA3708889) | human gut metagenome | biome: human gut; feature: human-associated habitat; material: faeces | place: China | collected 2014 ... | reverse complement strand
CATTATTCTTGCTGCACTAGCAGCTATAGTTGATCAAGTAATGGATGATGAGTAGATATTCTTTTGGCTTGGAATTTAAAGTATACAGTTATGAGTTATTGGCGTATAATCGTCATGTTATTTTCACATTTAAAAGTGGATTGTATTTGGAACTTATAGTATTGACTTGATTATTAAACTATAGAATGGAATTAATAAGCCACTTTTGTGTAGACTGGTTATAGTCGCTACATGGAAGTGGTTTATTTTTTGTTCCAAAGTTCCAGCAAATTTACTAAAACTTTTATGTGAGATAGTGTCTGATTAAAAATATATTATAAATAGGTATCCTGGTGTAAATTTTTATTTTTATTAATAAAAAGGGAGTTCAATTATGGGGAATAATAAGAAAGACTGGTCAGTAACTGATTTTGCCACAAATTATTATACTAAGATTTATGATAATGAGGTATATCCGCGTTTTGCACATATATCTTTTGAGCAAATTTTTGGTTATGCTAAATCTTTTATTAAGAAAGCAGATGATGTATTAGGTGCTATAAATAATATCAAGACTATTAAAAGAAAAGGGAACGCACTATCATCACAGATTGAAGAGTTATTTGAACTCGAGTGTGAGTTTAGAAATAAAATTAAAAATTATCCATCAGATAACTCACGTTCATTACTAGGAATTACTAAGAATCATGATGAGTTATTATTTTATATCCGTGGGACGTATCTCGAAGTTTTACCTTATATTGCTTCGTGGATTGAAGGTATAAAAAAAATGGAGATTGCTCGGGAATTGGAGGATAATACTGTTAGGAATTTACAAAGTTTTTCCTCAAGCTACGAGGTGTCTGTGAACTCAGTTCAGTTAGAAAAAATACAGAAAGAACATAAATCCAAATCTTTGTATTGGGCACAACCCATTCCTACTACGATTTTATTTAAAACTAGTGATAGTGAAAGAGATAAAAAGTATATCATCCATTTACCAATATTATATTTAAATCATATTGGAGTTATTCGGTGTCCGATGCATACTATAAAAGGAGACTCCATTACCTTAGATGAGCTAAATATAACATCTTGCTTGCCTGACCAAATAAAACTTAATAGCCTAATTGATACTTGGAATAGTACGACTTCTGAAGTTGAAAAATATAGATCTTTAAAAGATGTCTTTTTCTCCAAGCTCTTTCCTTCTAATGATGAAACTATTAAAAGTGATAGGCATCGTTCTTTTAAACAAGGGTTAGAGCGGTTTTATGAGCTATTTAATCTTTGTAGTCAGAATCAAAGCGTTACTGATAAAAAGGCTTATCTAACCCCTAGTTACTTGTCGAGTCATATTACGGATTTAAAAGCGTTTTATATTTATAGGACGTACTGTTTATGGAAGTCTGCCAGCTCTATAGAAAACTATCCTTATTGTAAGTTCCATGGAACGCATCGTTATGATGGAAATGCTGAGATTGAAGATAGTTTAAGGTTTGATGTGAAATATTATAATCAATACCTTAAAGCACGAGGATTATATGAGGCCGTATCTAATAAATCGGTTAATGGGAAAAAGCAGCAGGATTTAATATTTAAATCGCTATCTAATACAGCCCATATTTATATTGAGGATCCAACTATTTATGATGAGTTAATTGCATTATTCCTTGTAAATCTAGATATTAAAAAATCTGATTTAATGCCCCTGTTGTGTAGTAGAGTAAGCAGAGATCAAAAGCAAGAAGCTTTATATCGGGCAGTTCATCAAATTGATTTCCGTCAAGAAGTAGAGTGGTTTAAGAGGACATCATTCTCTAAGGCTGCTCTTTATCAATCCTCTTATATTAAAAAAGCTCCAAGGAGTGTGCTTTTAATTAGTCAGTTATATTTTTATCAATGTATATACCAAGAACGACTTCAACAAGATGTTTTTAAGACACTTCAATCTGATTGGAAAAATATAGAAGCCTTTACAGAAGATAATATTAGCCGTTTGATCGAGTTGATTAACGAAAATACAGATGCAATCTTTTCTTGGATAAAAAGTGAATCAAAGAATTTGAAACTGGAGGGAACTGAGTTTCAAAGAATATTAATTGATAATAAAGTATCAAGAGTAGCACCTTTAGAGAATAAGGTGAAGAGTGAGATTTGTCAGTTGATTTTTAAGGAACCAACCTGTAATCTATCAGCATATATGAGTTCTATAATTCCGCTTGTACCAATTCTAGGAAAGAGCCTTCTATCATCTGATGAATTGAAACACTGGTTATATCTTGTATGTATAGCTTTTTATTTAAAGAAGACTTATTTAACTGATCCAAAACAAAAGTCAATAAAGTTTGAATCTATAAGGTCTCTTCCCGGTAAGGAAAGAAAAGTTTCACCATATACAGTAATTGATAGTCAGTATTATGAAAAAATACCAGTATTGTTTAAGGTGGTAAGTAGTGATTTATACAAAGATGACCAAGAGCTGCCATTAATTTATAAGGAGTATTATAAGTGGTTAGCAGAAGGGTTACCATATACTATAAATATTGAAAATATTTGGAAGCAGGAATGGTATTTACCACCTGATATATATGGGTTAAATGGTTTTACTAGGTGTGCGATTTATCATTTGTTAGGTTTACTATTTTTTAAGTATTATGAAAAAAAGGTGCCTCGATATTATGCTGTAAATCGTGAGGAACAACGGTTATTTGATACTTATTTGAAAAATATAATGTATGATGACTATTGGATTAATGACTATATTAGTTATCTTCAAATTATATGGGAGAATAAATCCTAGTTGGTAAAAGGTTTAGTAATTCCATAAAATAATTTGTAGCAGGCACATTAGTGCCTGCTTTTTTTTATGGAATTACTAAATGTTTTACAGGTAAGATTTATTACAGTTTTCAAACCATGAAGAATGAGTCGATTTTCCATATACTTTGTATATACCATCATTAAATTTATGATGGTTAATTTTAGAAAGGAGGTTTCTTTATGGAACCTATACAACCCATTGATATTAGGGCCTCTAAGAAGCCCTATAGCGAAGTGAAATTCTTAGATGCATTAAAAAAACAAAATGCGTTATTCACCTCTGATGATGTTTTATATTTAAGACTTGAAAATAATTTGGCCCACATAGTGCCTGCGGGTAATAGCGGTCAATTAATGTTTCGGAGACATTTATTAAGTAGTGAAGCATCTCGAATAATTAGTCAACAGGCATTAGATAATGCCATTAAAAATATTATGGTTGAGCCTGAATTTGAAGCGAAAGGTTTCTCTATCGCAAATGATAAAGTCTTATGGAATAATGGGGTACTTAATCTTTTGTCAGGTGAGTTCACCGATGGGGATGCGACATCTTTAGATGGCGGAGCATCCCCATCGGTAATATACCTCTATAAAATTAATGCTGACTATATTAAAGGTGCCTCTATAGAGGATGCGAGTAGTTTTATGCAGTATCTTAAAACTTCATTAGTGGATGATTCAATTCCACTCTTACTTGAAGCATTAGGCTATATACTTAGTCCAACTCAAAAAATGAAAAAGTCAGTTTTTTTGATTGGAAAACCCAATACAGGGAAGAGTCTAATATTAGAACTTATTCGTCGTTTATTAGGAAAGAAGGTTATATCAGAATTAGATTTGACTCAAATTAGTCAGACTAATGGAAATGTTTCGCTTCTCAATAAACAGTGCAATATTTCAGAGGATTTTGGTTCTACTAATCGATTTAATCTAAGTGAATTTAAAAGAGCTGTAGGAAATGAGCATCTCACTATGTCTAATAAGTATGAAAGAATCATTACGGCTCCCGTACGTGCAAAATTTATAGTAGCTGGTAATGCATTTCCTCGTATACCAATAAATGAGCTACCTCCATTTATAGAACGAATTTTGCTTATCCCGTTTATAAAAGAAATTCCTATGGATAAACGAGATCCTAAGTTAATAGAAAAATTAATATCTGAAAAAGATGTTATTGCATCTGTGCTAGTAAACTCATTTATACCTGTACTTGAAAATGGATTTACTACATCCTCTACTAGTGAACGAATGTTAAGAGATTTAATTAATGAAGTAAATCCAACTAAGGCATTTATAGAGGATTGTATTGTTTCTAATCCGTCAGGGTACATAAGAAGTCAAGACTTTAAATTGCTTCTTAGAGCATATTGTTCCGCAAATGGATATGATATGCCTAAAATGATGAATGCTAGGCATGAATTAATGCAGAGCTTTTCAATCACTGTTGTTAGACAACGTTTCCCCAATGACCTTGGTAATGTTAGGGCATTTAAAGGAGTTTCATTTAAAAAAAATGAAATTCAATCTCTTGATTCTAATTATGCTCTAGGAATAGACTGCTTACTTGTTGATGAAGATGATGGAGAAAAGGAGTGCGATAAAAATGAAGACTGAGGGGCCTCTTAATGTAACGTTAAATAAAGAAGAATGGAGTTTACTTAATTTATTCCAAAATAAATATAAGATTAAAAATCGAAGCGAAGCAATTCGAAAAATAATACATCTTACTGAAGAAAATTCAGAAGATTGTAAGCATAATTTTGGAATATTAGAACAACGAATAAAGCGGTTTTTATTGCTTGTTGATACAGAAATTAAAGATGAAATTATACGAAAGGAGTATCAAGCATTATGCGATCTACTATTTTTAAAATGATAGGTAGTCAAAGCAGTCGATTAAAGACAGCAAATGAAGCAATTGATTATATTTTTAGTCCTTCAAAAACCGATAAAGAATTATGTGATGGTAGATGCCTTTTGGCAAGTCATCCTCATGAATCTTGGCAAGCCCATCCCTTTAATCAAACGCCTCATGCACGTTTATTTATACATGCTATTCTTTCACCTATAAGGAAATTTGAAAATGATGTTACTGAATTTGATGAGACAGCATTTATTAGGTTGGCAGAAGATTTACGTAATTGTATTGATTCTTATCCGACACTTACTGCTATTCATACAAAGCATAAAGGTCGGCCTCATATCCATCTATTGATTCATCCTACCAATATGAAAACAGGTAAAAAATGGCAGCAAAGTAAGAATGATCTCAAAATACTAAAAGAAACTATAAATAAGTTGTTAGTAAAACGAGGGTTTGTTCCGATACTTTTTTATACAACTGAAGAACAGGTAGATGTTAAACATCACCTAGAAGAAAATACAGAGTGTGTTCCAAATAATTCTTGGGGCATGGATATAGTAGATATTACAGATGAAGCAACTGATACTGTGATTGTACAAATAAATTCACCATTCAAAGGATTATTTACTATAGAGAATTTACCATCAGAGGAGGCAGACGGAAATCATGAAAATATATTTGGACTAAAACAATTAAATTTTAATAAGTATATGGCACCGGTTGAAATTGTTAATTATGTGAAAAATGGTGTCCTTACTTTAAAACGTGAATTCAAATAGGAGGTTTCTAATGGAAACTAAAAAACAATGTCAAAATCAATTGATTGTATCTAACTTAAAAGACTCTGAAAATAGCAATAATGATGGAGTTAATCTTAATGATGGTGAATATATAGTTTATGGAATGACACATATTAAGGTAAAAGATGGTAAATCTACAGCTATGAATAGTATTAATTTATATATAGATATAGACGGAAAGATTATTGCTGAAGATACTACAGGGAAAGGGGATAAAGTAGTTAAAACTCTTCTACGGCAATTTCAATGGATGGAAAACCATAATCTTCTTGAATAGGAGAATTCAATAGATAGTAATCATTACTATCAACTTTGATTAACTTTGTCACAACTCTGCTTCATTCTATAAAGCTTATAAAGGCTAGGCAATATATTATCTATTAACAAGAAAGGAGATGATGCGCCTATGTTAACTACATATCGTGGGCTCCTCATCTCTGAACTTGCTAGTTTTTTGAGGCTATCCCCACAAACAATACGAAAGGGGCTTAAGTCTTCAGGCTTTATAGTTGATGTAAAACGTGTAGGTCGATCGTTAGTTATACCTGAAGATGTAGCAACTAACTTTATTAGAGAATGCTACCCTGCTGTGGTAGTCGATTTTACCAATAGGTATACTGAAGGTAAAGACTTAAAACAGACTGAATATCAAGCAATCCCTAAATCGATAGGGGTTATTACTTCCGTTCTTCAAAAAAGTGGTAATCGCTATTACTATATAAAAAACTTCCCTTTATATTATGATAACCAAGGCAAACCTGTTTATTATAAGGGGAAAGGTTTTATCTCTAAGGTAGAAGCTGAAAATCAGCGTAATAAGCTGATTAGACAGAGAACTAATGGAGAATTTAAAACTCAATATTTGAATAGATCTGCAGACGAAAGCGTAACGACTCTTTCAGAACGTATAATGAAACAGTCGTATGTTAGCTTTTGTCGTGAATTCTTTACTAATAGAGATATTCAGGCCGCAACAAAAGAGCTGTATCTTGCTATTATTAATGGGCCTTTAGAAAGCTGGTTTGGAGGTATAAAGGTACAAGAATTAACTGTGGAAGATTTACAAGATTACTTAGATACTCGTGATTCTTCTATAAAAAACCATATGGTTATTTTGCGTCAAACATTACAACGCCTTAGCCTTATTGGTGCAATACGTTGTAATTATGCAGAACGATTAGTTCGCCCACAAATAAATGTGAAAAAATATCCTAAAGAAGCTCTTACTAGTGATGAAGTAGCTGCTATCAAAAAGGTCATTGTGGGAAGTCCGAATCAATGGGCAATAGAATTACTCATAGCCTCGGGTATGAGGATTGGTGAACTACAAGCACTAAGACCAGAGGATGTAGAAATTCTTAATGGTGATAGAGCTTTAATTCATATTACTGGATCTTGGGGCAAAATAAATTCTTCTGAGTATGGTCGAAAGGATACAAAGACGATAACAAGTAGACGTGATGTTCCTGTTGTAGGTGGTAATCTAATTACCTTATTAAAAGCAGCAAAGTTAAAGGCAAAAGGTAAGGCTTGGCTGTTTATTAATGGGTCTGAAACAGGGCCAATAGAAAAACACAACTTTAATCGTTATTTATCTTCTGTAGCCACACAAGCTGGTATTACTAAAAGACTGACTAGTCATGTTTTTAGACATACGGTGGCATCTATAATGAAGAAAAAAAGAATTCCTGACACTACCATAGCTAGATTTTTGGGACATGCTAATGTGGAAACGCTAAATCGTGTCTATGCACATGATATTTCGTCAAAGGAAGAATTATTTGAAATTGCTACAGATTTATATCAAAACTGAATATGGAAAATATAAAGTTTTTAATGCAAAAGGTACACTTGGTTAGTCGAGTGTACCTTATTTTTTATTGATAGCACTATGTGGTGGCTAGATAATTTGGAGCCTGGCATTAAACTTACAATTATTCTCATAGTATGAACTTGTATCTTAATGATAAAATAAAAGATAAATGCATGCTAAATTAGAGTAAATAAAAGTAGGAGTGGGTATACACGTGATTACATCGGATGAAATAAAAAAACGTTTATGGGACGGAGCTAATGAGCTGCGCGGTTCTATGAATGCTAGCCAATATATGGATTATATGTTAGGCCTTATGTTTTATAAGTTCTTGAGCGATAAGACTTTAGATCAAGTCCGTGTTACAGAAATGTTGCATGACTTAACAGAAGCAGAGCTTCTAGAGCGTTATGAAAAGCTTTACAACGAGTATCAAGATAAGTATATTGAATTAATTCGTCAGCCTCTTGGGTACTATATACCACCAGAGTATCTTTACCAACGATGGATGAAAGATATTAATGAAGGTAGATTTGAATTACAGATAGTGACTGATTCACTTAATAACTTTGAGCGGACGATTGCAAGTAATCAGAATCCTGATGACTTTGAAAACTTATTCTCTAGTTTAGATCTTACGAATCAAGCTTTAGGTAAAGACCTTAATACACGTAGTAAAAATATTAAGAGTTTAATAGCACTTTTTGCTGATTTAAATATGGTGGCATTACAAAAAAGTGACATTTTAGGTGATGCCTATGAATACCTAATTGGCATGTTTGCCATGGAATCAGGTAAAAAGGCTGGTGAATTCTATACACCAAGACAAGTTAGTGAAGTATTAGCACAAGTGGTAGCTACATCAGGTCCTATTGCGTCTATTTACGACCCTGCTGTTGGTTCTGGTTCGTTATTATTGACTGTAAAACAGCATTTATCTCAACAAGCACAAAAAGAATTAATGTATTATGGTCAAGAAAAGAATACAGCAACTTATAACTTAACACGTATGAATTTGCTCCTTCATGGTGTACGACCAGAGAAAATGACTGTTCGGAATGCAGATACTTTGGCACAAGATTGGCCAGAAGATCCAGAAAGACCAAATGAGGCGTGCCAATTTGATGCTGTTGTTATGAATCCACCTTATTCTCTTAAAAATTGGAATAGCGAAGGATTAACTCTATCTGATCCACGCTTTTCTTTTGTTGGGGCTATGCCACCTGATTCTGCAGGTGATTATGCATTTTTACTTCATGGTTTATACCATCTCGGACAACAAGGGACCATGGCTATAGTATTACCTCATGGTGTTCTTTTCCGTGGTGGGGCAGAAGGTGCTATTAGAAAACGTCTTATAGATAAAAACTATATTGATGCAGTAATTGGTCTACCTAGTAACTTATTTACCAATACAGGTATTCCTGTATGCGTTATTGTATTAAAGAAAAATCGATCTCTTGGTGAACCGATAGTAATGATTGATGCTTCCCAATATTTTGTAAAAGTTAAGACTCAAAATATTCTTCAAGACAAGGATATTGCTCGTATTATTGAAACCTATACAAGCCGTGTTGAAACTGAAAGCTATAGCCACTTAGCTTCTTTAGAAGAAATAAAACGAAATGATTACAACCTTAATATCCCTCGCTATGTTGAGGCGATAGAAACAGAAATTCCTCATCATGTTGATGGTCATTTATATGGTGCTATTCCTAAAGAAGATTTTAATCGACTTCCGATTATCATGAGTATTGCACAAGACATTGTAAAAAATCATTTAAGCGAAGTATGTGAAGGCTTTTATAAAGTCGAAGATATTGACTCTTTGCAAGCCGAAGTTTTACAAAGTCCTAATATAGAAACTGAACGTAAGACATTAGAAGCGCATATCAATACATTTGTTGAAAAATATTGGAATATCCTGAAATCCGTATCTTCCGAAACGAATTTTGCAGATTTAAAAGCTGCTATGTTAGATGATGCAAAAAATCTTTTTGCACATATTTCCTGGGTTGATTCTTATGAAGCATATCAAGTTGTGGCCGAATTATGGCATCAAAAACTTACTACAGATTTAGAAATTATTGCAGGAAATAATTTTTATGACGCTGCTATCATGACCGAACCACATATGGTAACAAAAGGTAGTGGTAAGACTAAACGTATTGAACAAGATGGAGTTATCGGTCGTTTAATTCCGAATGATTTTATTGAGCATTTTTTATTTAGTGAAGAACGAGATAAACTAGATAGTTATCAATCGGATTTAGATTCTTTAGAAGCAGAGTTGGGTGAGTTAATAGAAGCAGCAAAAGAGGAAGCAACTGATGAGTATTATACTTTAAACGATTTACTCAAAAGAGATGATGACGATGAAGTTAAAGATGCCTTTGATGCAGCACTTGTAAATAAGACTTTAAAGAAATTAGCTAAAACTGATGAATCATTTGAGTTAGTGAAAAAGACATATGATCTTTTAGAACGAATTAAAAAACTCAAGAAATCTATTAAAGATGATAGAAAGAGTCTTGATGAAAAAGTATATGCTCGATTTGAAACATTAACTCATGAAGAAATCGATCAGTTAATGTGGAATAAATGGTTTGGTACTATTACAACCGATATTGGTAAAATCCTAGAGGCTCCTGTTCTTAAAGAATTAGATATCCTTTCTATGCTTAATGAACGGTATTCTGATACATTACAATCTATTGATTTAGAAATTAATAATTTAGAAAAATCTTTAGAAGAAATGATGAAAGAGTTGGTGTTGGAATGATGAGTGGAGCAAAGAAAATGGTACCTAAACGCCGCTTTAAAGAGTTTCTTAATGCTGGCGATTGGGAACAGCGTAAGTTAGGTGATTTTACCACTCAAATTAATACTTTTGTAAATCCAGAGGATGCAAAGTTACCTTTATGGTCTCTAACCGCTGAAGCAGGTTTAATAGGAAAGACCGATAGATATGAACGGGATTTCTTGGTAAAGAAAAAAGATCAGTTTAAGCGGATTGAAACTAATACACTTGTTTATAATCCAATGAATATAACTATAGGTTCTATAGATATTTATACTGGGCTTTATCCCATAGCGGTTTCTGGTTATTATGTATCAATAGTTTATGATAAAAATATTGATACAGATTTTCTTAAAGAAGTACTATTATTACCTTCAAGTTTGAAAATGTATAAAAATTATGCTACAGGATCATTGATTGAACGACAACGTGTTCAATATCCTACATTTTCAAAGCTACAATTATTATTTCCTAATCTCGATGAACAAAGAGCAATCGGTCAATTATTTAAATCACTTAATTTAAATATTACCCTTCATCAGCGTAAGCTTGATAAATTACAAGCTACTAAAAAAGCATTATTACAAGAAATGTTTCCAGAAGAAGGTCAAGATAAACCTAAACGTAGATTTAAAGGCTTTACTGACGCTTGGAAACAGCGTAAGTTATCAGAATTAGCTACTATGAATGCCCGAATTGGCTGGCAAAATTTACGAACTAGTGAATTTTTAGATAGTGGTGATTATTTATTAATTACAGGAACAGATTTTGATAATGGTCGTATTAAATATAGTACTTGTCATTATGTAGAAAAAAAGCGATTTGATCAGGATACAAAAATACAATTAAGTACTGGTAGTATACTTATTACAAAAGACGGTACTTTAGGTAAGGTAGCAATAGTAGAAGAATTACCAAAGCCTGCAACTCTTAATGCTGGTGTTTTTAATGTACGAGTTAAAGACAATACTTTGTTATCGTACAAATATTTATACCACTATCTTAAAGCTCCTTTTCTAATGAAATATGTTACTGCAAATGCAACTGGTGGTACTATCAAGCATTTAAATCAAAGTATATTAGTTGATTTTCCTATCCCAATTGCTGAAAAGCATGAGCAAGATAAAATTACTAAATTACTTGATTCGTTAGAATCGATTATTACCCTTCATCAGCGTAAGCTTGATAAACTTAAAAATCTTAAACAAGCTTATCTAAATGAGATGTTTGTTTAAAAGGAGAGTGTGTTATGGGGAATAAGAAAAAAGATCATTTAGAGAAAGCTTTCCAGGAAAAGGTTGTTCAAGAGTTACAACGATATAAATGGGAAGCTCCTGAGGAATTAAATGGTAATACTCATCTTGTTACGGTACAAGATTTGATTAATAATTGGCGACAAGAGTTAAATCGATTAAATGCAGACCAATTAGAAAATATACCTTTAACAGATAATGAATTTGCTCAAGTAATGCAACAGGTCAATCAAATAGCAAACTCTTATGAAGCAGCTAAGATTTTAGCTATGGAAGATTCTAAGGGAAAGATTGATGGAATATATCGTGATCCTCATCCAGATGTGACGCGTAAACAAGTAACACTTACTATTTTTAAAAAGGCTGAAGTCGCTGGTGGAGACTCTTCTTATAAGATTGCAAGGGAAGTTACATCTCCTAAAAATGGTAGTAAAGGTGAAAATAGATTTGACCTCATTTTACTAATTAATGGGTTACCATTAATTAATATTGAGCAAAAACGTAGTGATAAAAGTTTAGATTATGCTTTTGGACAGTTTAAACGATACTATGAGGATGGTGAATATCAATATAATTTTCTAGCGTTTTCTCAAATGATGGTATGTATGTCAGAAATAGAAACACGTTATTTTGCCACACCAAAATCATTAAAGGATTTTAATCCAAGCTTTGTATTCCATTGGGCTGATAAAAATAATGTACCTATCAATGACTGGAAGAAAATCATACAAAACTTCTTAATGATTCCTATGGCCCATCAAATGGTAGGTGACTATTTGGTAATTGATGAGTCCGTAAATCCTGAAAATAGAAGACATATGTTGATGCGCCCATATCAAGTATATGCGTTACAGGCGGTAGAATTGGCAGCCTTAGGTGCTGATAATAAAGATAGAATTAAGCATGGGGGCTTTGTTTGGCATACAACTGGTTCTGGGAAGACAATTACCAGCTTTAAGACAGCATTATTTTTATCAACTCGAATAGGCTTTGATAAGGTTATATTTATGGTGGATCGCCGTGAACTTGATAGTCATACGGCGAAGTCTTTTAAGGCTTATGCTGCATATGAACCTGTTGAAGTGGATGGTACTGCCTATACATATGCCTTGGGAAAAAGTCTTAAGAATGATCAAAGAGGTATAGTTGTAACAACTACCTATAAGATGGCTAATCTTGTTAAAGAATTAGTAGATAGTAAAGATACATCTCTCAAAGATAAAAAGTATGTATTTATTATTGATGAAGCACATAGAACTACGATGGGTGATATGATGCATTTAATTAAGGACTACTTTAAAGATAACGCTCTTTTTTATGGCTTTACCGGTACACCATTGTTTGAAGAGAACCAAATTAATGGGCGTATAAACGAACAATCTGAATTAATTAATACTACTGAGAAGCTATTTGGCCCATTATTGCACCAATATACTATCAATGAGGCCATTAATGATGGCAATGTATTAGGATTCAATATAGATTATGTAAATACTGGTGAATTTACTAGTTATCAGACATTAAAAATTCAAGTAATGGATGCTTATGAACAAGAGAATCCAAAAGAAACTAAAGATGATATTAAGAAGAAGTTTAGTAATTTAAGTGAGCTTCAGATTGAATTAGCAGCTAAAAAGTTAGACGTATTAAACTATAATAATCCAGAACATATTAAGCGTGTAGTAACAAGAATTTTAGATGACTGGGACCATACCTCTAAAAATCGATTCTTTAATGCTATATTAACAGCAGGATTAAAGAAACGTGTTGTTGACTATTATCATGAATTTAAAAAACAAATCGCAGAGCGTGAGATTAACTTCAATGTTGCTATGACGTTTAGTATGGGCGATGAGAATGATCCATCTGGCAATGACAAAGCTGCATATGCTGAAATGTTTGAGGATTATGAAGCATTTACAGAAGTACATTTTGATGTAAATGATCCAAAATATGGGGTTAATGCTTATTTTGCAGATTTGATAACTCGAGCTGCACAAGGTGGTTCTGCTCGGAATTCTCATAATATTGATTTAGTCATTGTTGCAGACCAAATGCTTACTGGCTATGATTCTAAATATCTTAATGCATTATATGTTGATAGAAGTCTAGAGTTGCAAGGTCTTATTCAGGCTTACTCTCGTACTAATCGTATATATGGGAAAGATAAAGAGTTTGGTTCTATTATTAATTTCCAATATCCTAGAATTACCGAGGACAATGTTCATAGAGCATTAGCGTTATATAGTAGTGGCGGTGAAAACTCTAAAGCGATTGTTGATGAATATGATGTAGCTGTGGCTAAATTTGCAAACGCTGTATCTGAGTTGAAGTCGGTATTTCCAAATCCAGCAGATTGGAAAATCTATGAAAATGATGAAGATTATAAAGCTATCATAGGGAAAGCTTATCGTGCTGCAGCAGCTCAACTTAATAGAGTTAAACAGTATTATGTTTTTGAATGGGATGATGATGCCTTTGGTATTACTTTGTCAGAGTGGCAAAGATATGCCGGTGCATACAGAAATTTATTCCCAGCTGAAGAAACTGATGGTGGTTCTATTAATCCAATGCAAGGTGATGTCAAACTTGAAGGAACCGAATTAATTACAGCAGCCACAGTTATGAAGTTAATTGGAAATAGAGTACATACAGAAGGTAGTGTACAATGTGTTGATGATGAAACACTTCGTTTACTTCATGAGCAAATTGCTCAACTAGAAGCGTTAGGTGAGGCTAAAGCCGCTAATCTATTGCTCCAATTTGTAGATGAGACTTTAGTTCCTGGTCTTATTCCTGCAAATAAGGATATTGAAGAAGCTTTTTCTGAGTGGAAAGAAAGTATACTTGTAAAGAAAATCCAACAATATGCAGAGCCTCGTGGATTAGATATAAATATACTTCTTAGTGTATTTAAGCGCTATAATCCTAATGATGAGGTGATTCCTGATTATAACGACCTACTAGCATCTATTAAAGTACCTGAAGGACGCAACCTATTAGAAATAAAAATGGAAATAGTAGGTAGTTTACGTGAGCAGTTGGATGAATGGAAACGAGAATCTTTTAATTAGAAGCTTATTAGTCTTAGTATAATAACACTAAAGAACACCATCTAAATCAACAGTAAAGTTATTTAGATGGTGTTTTTGATAAGGACAAATACTGATGCGATGGTATAGAAAAAATAAGCAAATTACGCAATTATATATGCTATCGTTAGTGTGTCAATTTCGATTAATAGCGTGGTTGAGCGATTTTAGTACGGCCTTCTAAGCCGTGGGTCGGGGGTTCGAATCCCTCCTGGATCACCAAAGAAATAAGCGGATAGCTCGTAATGAGCTATCCGTTTTTGATAGGTTTATAGGAGTATTCAATATGGATATAAATAGTATGATTCCGATTGTTCAGGCACTTTCACCTGCTACCCCAATTGTAACAGTATTAGCGAAAGGAATTTTTGCTACTATTTTTTGTAGGAAAAATACAGAAGCTGTTGAGTTTGAAAAACTAAAAATTGCTAAGCTTGGTGAAATAGCACAAACGTTGCTAGATAATAAGTTAATTACATATACCGAGTTTTATAAAGCATCAAATTTTGAGGGGATTGCAGTAATAGCTGATAAATATATCCAAGATAAACCTACAGATGATACTATTCATAAATTTGATTTTGATTGGTTTATTAAATTTTATGATGCAGTTGGTACTGTTAGTAATGAAGAGATGCAAGAGATTTGGGCTAAGCTATTAGCTAGTGAAATTAATGCGCCTAAATCTATATCATATAAGACTATAGAGCTATTAAAAAATATGTCATCAAAAGAAGCACGTTTACTGGAAGAATTATTGAATAAAAGCATATTAATACAAAATAATTGTTTTATTCCTAGGGATGAAGATTTTTTAAAGCATAATGATATTAAATATGAAGATTTATTGTTGCTGGAGGATTATGGTTTGTTGAAGATACCTCAAGGATTAACTATGTCAGTTCAAATATTGGCGGATGAGACGGTTAATTTATGTATGTCTAATCAGCATACGCTTCAAGTGAAAAATATAGGGGAAAAAGAACAAACACTAAAGATTGAAATGTACCCATTTACTGTATTTGCTTATCAATTATTATTAATAATTGGATCTTTAACAAATGATAAGATCTTATATTCATTTAAAGAAGTTTTAGAAAAGAACCATAATGAATTAGAAATTAAAATTGTACCTACTGTGGCTGTTGAGATAAAATAATTCTTAATTTATAATAATATGAATATATGATGGCTTTTAATAGTTGCTTTGGTAACTTTAACAAAAAGAATTTTAAATTAAATTACACCCCAAAAATTATGTCTAATTTTTGGGGTGTAATTTATATTATGTAATCCCTTTAGAAATATTTAAGTCATGTACTAATTTTTAAAACTCTGTATGTAGTTTGTAGCTCGTTAATTTATATTTATTTCTATAGTATTCCTGCGCAACCATTGTGCTAGTTCTACATTTGTCATATTTCCTGCGGCCACATTGATAATTAGGTTTTCAACTTCTTGTTGTGAAGCGGCAATATCAAAACCATTGATAATAAGATACACATACATGCTGTGTAGTGCAGTTCGCTTATTGCCATCTGTAAAAGGATGGTTATTGGCGATACCATAACATAATTGTGCTGCTTTGTCATAGAGAGAGGGATATAAGTCGCTCCCCATAAATGTTTGAAATGGGGTATTTACAGCTGACGCTAAAAGATTCTTATCTCGCACTCCTGAAGAGAGGACAAATGCATCTTCTAATTCTCTGTGCAGTTCGTAGATATCTTCTACAGTGAGTTGAATATTAGGTGTACTCATTTATTCTCCAATGCTTTATATAGGTCATAATTACGTTTTAATACTTGTTGCGAGATGTCTTTTATCTGCTTTTTTAGCTCTTTATTAGTATCACTAGTTATGATAGAGGGGTTGTTGTTTGTTTTGCAATCGATAATTTTCTGATTTTTTGACATCATAAATTAAATTCCTTTACTGTATTTTTGACTTTTATATTTACTATATATTTGACTTTTATATCTATTATATAGGTAATAAATCAATATAAACAATCTAATTTATAGTAAATATTTTAAAAGTGCAAATTTAATTATCTCTCACAAACCCAGTAATTATCTATATTTTTGCCATATAAATCTAATTGGTCAAATTAAAAGTCAAAAAAAGTCAAAATTTTTATCTTTGACCTATTGACTTTTTGACTTAATAAGATTATTATAATGTCATAAGGTTGAAGAAACCTAGAAATAAAGCAAGAAATTAAACAGACTTAAAAAGTCAAATAGATATACTTGTAGTAAAAAAGTGAGGTAATTTATATGAACAACAACTTTAATAACTTTGGTAGCGACTTCGGTAGCATGAATGATTTATTCAATCAATTGATGGGTAACATGGGTGGTTATTCCACAGAAAACCGTCGTTATAAAATTAATGGTCGTGAAGTAACTCCAGAAGAGTTTGCTTTCTATCGTCAAACTGGTCGTTTGCCTTCTAATGAAGAAATGCAAGCTGCTCAAGCTGCACAACAAGGTAAAATGAAACAAGATGGTATTCTTGCTAAGTTAGGTACAAACTTAACTCAACAAGCTCGTGATGGTAAACTCGATCCTGTTATTGGCCGTAATAAAGAAATCCAAGAAACAGCAGAAATCTTAGCACGTCGTACTAAAAACAATCCTGTACTCGTAGGTGATGCTGGTGTTGGTAAAACAGCTGTAGTAGAAGGCTTGGCACAAGCAATCGTTAATGGTGATGTTCCTGCAGCTATTAAAAATAAAGAAATCATTTCCATCGATATTTCCGGTTTGGAAGCTGGTACTC
>ERZ841116.940-NODE-940-length-17222-cov-8.822217_pt1 | contig 17222 bp, 18 predicted proteins | sample MGYA00519875_ERZ841116 | MGnify/ENA primary metagenome ERZ841116 (study PRJEB31850, sample SAMEA3708889) | human gut metagenome | biome: human gut; feature: human-associated habitat; material: faeces | place: China | collected 2014 ... | reverse complement strand
ATGGTGGCGACGTATTATGTGTATTCTCGTGCGACACTATTTACGGCACGATTAACGATATATATAAAGAGGTAACAGACTATGTACGAAAATAAAACTTATGAAAATATATTAGCTGATGCCTTATTCAGAACTGAAACTAAATACGACAAACGACAAGGATCCATGATATATGATTCGTTAGCTCCTTTTTCTTTTGAGTTAGCTGAAGCCTATATTATGGCTCAAGTCATTATGAGACAAACGTATGCTAAGACAGCTGACCGAGCTTTCTTAGAATTAAGAGCACTCGAATTTAATATCGTACCTCGTGAAGCTACAGCAGCCGAAGTTAAAGGCATATTTGATAGAGCTGTCGATATCGGTACTCGGTTTAACTTCGAAGACCTTAATTTTAGGGTAACTGAAGCTATTAACCTTACTAATAATGAATTTAAACTAGTGTGCGAAACTCCTGGCGCTAAAGGTAACTATTGTATAGGACGTATCACTCCTATTAATAGTATTCCTGGTTTACAGAATGCCGAGATTAAAGAAGTATTAGTACCTGGCCAAGACGAAGAAGATACGGAAGCTTTCCGAGAAAGATATATCCGTGCATTAAAATCTAAAGCCTACGGTGGTAATGGTGCTGATTATAAAGAAAAAGTATTAAGCGTAAGCGGTACGGGTGGTTCTAAAATATACCGATGCTGGAATGGTGGTGGCACTGTTAAAGTCGTCTTTGTAAATAACGAATTTAATAAACCATCGCAAGAACTCGTTAAAGAAGTGCAGAACGTATTTGACCCGACTCCTAATCAAGGAAGAGGGTATGGTTTAGCTCCTATTGGTCATACTGTAACTGTCGAAGCAGCAGAAGAAGTTATCGTTAATTATGAAATCCCGGTCGTTATGACAGCTGGCCATGAACCATCAGAGATTCAAGAAGAACTTGTTAAAAAAATCGAAGAACGTTTGAAAGTAAGACGTAAGGAGTGGACTACGCAAGACGAGAAACAATTCTTAACGGTTCGTACTTCTGTAGTCACTTCTTTAGCTGTTGATTTAGATAAGGTAGTCGATGTAGGCGATATTAAAATTAATGGTAAAACTGTTAAACGTCTTGATTTAAAACCTCATCAAATTCCTAAGCTCGGCACTGTCACATTAACGAAAGGATAATCTATGACTATATTTGATAATTATACTCGTATCATTGACTTATCCGAATTTGCTGTACCGGTATCTGGTAGCGTTAGCGAAATGCAAGAAATATATAGAGTCGAAAGTATCGAAATGCAAGTTTTATGGAATACGATGGTCGAAATATTCAGAGAACAGTTTATTATGACTGCTGAATCTCATGGCTTAACTCAATGGGAAACCATTCTCGATATTATACCGGCTAGCGACGATACGATCGATGATCGACGCTTTAATATCTTATTAGCACTTGCCGGTCAACGTCCTTATACCGAAATTAAGCTACGAGAACTTCTCGATGGTATTTGCGGTAAAGGAAACTATCAAATCGTCGAAGATTATAAAAACTATAACGTTCATTTTAATGTATCGTTGGGCGTTAAAAAACAACGTGATGCTGTATCTAAGCTATTAAGAGATTTAATTCCGATGAATCTTATCTACGACGTCGATTTATTGTATAACCGACATATCGATTTAGCTCGGTATACACATAAAGAATTAGCTCAATTTACTCATTTTGTATTAAACCAGGAGGTCTTACCTAAATAATGGCAACCTATACAAAAAATATAAACTTACTTAAACCAGCTGAACAAGAAAAATATGACGTAAACCTTCGCAATGAAAACTGGGATAAAATCGATAAAGCTATCGGCGATACTAGCGATGCTATTAAAAAGCATAAAGAAGCTAACCCTATCGACCATCCAGATGGTAGTGTAACGACTCCTAAAATTAAAGATTTAAATGTAACGACTCCGAAACTGGCTGACAAAGCCGTTACGTTCGCTAAATTAGCTGATGACGTTAATCAAAAACTTAATACATCTTATGTACTAAAAACCGGTGACACAATGACTGGTGATTTAAATTTTGAAACGTCAACCAGTATCAAAATTAAACGTAAAGCTGGTGGTGGCTTCCATACCATTTCTGACAGTGTCGCTACTGATGGTCAAACTAATTTGGACGTCGGTAACCCACAATTTACACCAGAAACTAATTTATGTTGTTATAATCGTCCTGGCTGGTACGGCAAAAATAAAACGACAGATTTTAACCCACTTGTTGTGTTTAGTGACTTAGGTCAATATACACAAAATAATTGGCGTGTTAGACCAGAACTTACTCCGCTAATCGATTGGGAGCAAATGAAAATAGATAATGGTGGAAATGATGTACGAAATATAACTGTTAACTATACTGGTGGTAAAGAAAAAGCATACGGTGGTGATATGGAATTATTGACTCGAAAATACAAATCACCTGGAAATGGTACTATCGTTATGAAGCAATCGTATCGGAATTTTGATGCTATCTTGATTAGAAAATGTGATGATAACGGATTCCAATATAAACCCTCTATTATTCCAACATGGCTTCTTGATTATCAATTTACAAGCTTATCTAGCGTGTGTTTAATTCAGGAAGGTATAGGCTGGCATTTACTACCTTTTAATAGACCACCAGAATATGGTACAAATATTAATCCATCGACAGAATTAGTTTGGCAAACCCATTGGCAAAATTGCGGTATTGTCGAAATCTATGGTGTTACATATAAGCCATATGGCGATAATAAACAATAAAGGAGCTATTAATGGAACAAGTTAAACGTAAGGACGAAACATTATATCTAGGCTCCGATTTTAGTCGTGCATACGAAATCATAGGCGACTTCGATTTAACCGGTGCAAAAGTCGTATGTAAATTCCGCGATACGAATGACAATCTATTATTCGAAGCCGAAACCGATATCCGAGATAATCGTATTTATATTAACGTAGATTCTGCATTAAGCTTAACGATGCCTCGAGATATTAAGCAAGGTCGTTACGATATATTTGTTATCGGTAAGTCTCATACTTATAAGATTATCATGGGCAGCGTTACGTTCGTTCCCGACGTTAGTATGCATTAGGAGATTTATATATGGGTAACAATATACAAGTAACTCCAATTCCGTTAAAACTACCTAAGACGACCGAAGTATTAATTCCTGGTATGCGTGGACCTCAAGGTATACCGGGGCCTCAAGGCCCGATAGGTCCAGAAGGTCCACAAGGCTTACAAGGTGAACCAGGTCCGAAAGGTGAACCATTCAAATATGAAGACTTTACACCAGAACAATTAGAGTCATTAAAAGGTCCAAAAGGCGATACTGGTCCAGCCGGTATGCAAGGCGAAAAAGGCGAACCATTTAAATATTCTGATTTTACACAAGAACAGCTCGAAGCATTAAAAGGCCCGAAGGGCGATACTGGTCCTATTGGCGAAACTGGCCCGATCGGTCGTGCATTTACGTATGCCGACTTTACGCCACAACAATTAGCCAACTTAAAAGGTCCGAAAGGTGATAAAGGCGAAGCCGGTCCACAAGGGCCAGTTGGACGAGCATTTACTTACGATGACTTCACACAATCACAGTTACAAGGTCTCAAAGGTCCGAAAGGCGATACAGGTGAAGCTGGTCCACAAGGCCCGATCGGTCATGCATTTACGTATAACGATTTTACGCAACAACAGCTAAAAGATTTACAAGGCCCTATGGGTCCACAAGGTCAAACTGGACCACAAGGCCCGAAGGGCGAACCATTTAAGTATTCTGATTTTACTCCTCAACAGTTAGCTCAACTTAAAGGCCTTAAAGGTGATGCCGGTCCTCAAGGCATTCAAGGACGACCTTTTACATATGGAGATTTTACTCCAGCGCAGCTGGAAGCCTTACGTGGCCCTCAAGGTCTTCAAGGCGAAAGAGGTTCTCAAGGTGAACGTGGTTTAACAGGTCCTCAAGGGTTACAAGGTATACAAGGACCTCCGGGGCCGCAAGGCCCTTCAGCCGATACTTCTGAATTCGTAGTTAAAAGTGACTTCCAGTTGGTTATCGACGAGCTAAAGAAAATTAATGGAGGTATTTAATTATGGACCAATACACTAATAATGTTATTGCCGAAATACGTAAATTAAATACCTCTATTAAAAATATTGGCGACGCTATTGTAGCTAAAGGTGTTCCGTCCGCCCGTAAATTATATTCTTTTGCCGAAGAGATTAAAAAGATTAAAGGGGCTCCGGTTAGCGATACTATGTTAGATACTATTAATAGTGCAATCGAGATAGGGCTTACTGACGAAGAAGTTACGAAGGCTATTAACGATTTTAAAATTAATAGTGTAGAAGACGATTCGACAAGTACGAGCATTGTATATAACAAGTATAAGAATAATAAGAATATTAAACCGATACATATATACTCTAATGTAAATACGATACAGAATTCAGCTTTTAATGGGTCTAATCTAAGAAAATTAACAGCTCCGAACGTAACTAGAATTGGTATAGGCGTATTCGATAATTGTACAGAGTTAGAAGAATTAAACCTCTCTAGTTTTAATTATAAGAATAGTATTGGCTATAACTTTAGTTTAAATAACTGTCCTAAGTTTAAGAAGTTAGTCGTCGGCGATAATTCGGAAATCTCTACGATGAATTTTACAACTAAGTTAGCCGTTGCTAACGATACGTTTGAAATCTATACGGCTAGTGGCAAGAAGTACAATAAATCGACATATAGATTTGAATAAGGAGCTAATATATGAATCAAATTAGATTCGGCGGCATCCCTTATCTACATCTCGATGTATATCAAGGGCACGATCATGTCTTTAATATACAAGTCGAAGATGATAGTACTAAGGAGATTATCCGCTATCAAGAAGGAGTATTAACGTGTAAGGTACGTCGCAATAGCCCTCAAGGTGGCGTCGTACTTACATTAACTCCAGTATTTAATAACGATACTAACTGTGTCGACTTATTATTTAATAGTGAAGATACCACTGACGTTATGTTTTCTTACGATAACATCATGGAGGAAACATTCTACTACGATATTCGTCTCGATCATGATGCTAAGGATGAAGTCGTGTGTTATGGTGATATCACTATGAAAGCTGGGTGTAGTCAATGATTAAATTAAATCGTGGACACGATAAGAATATTGTCTTGTCTAAAGAAGCCTTAAAAGAAATTCGTGGCTTATCGGCTTATGAAATTGCTAAACAAGAAGGCTTCACTGGTACCGTCGATGAATGGTTAGCATCATTAAAAGGTGCTAAAGGCGATAAAGGTGATACGTTTACATTATCTGACTTATCACCAGAAGAATTAGCTAAAATTAAAGGACCTCGTGGCGAAACTGGTTATACTGGCCCACAAGGTCCACAAGGCATTCAAGGTCTTAAAGGCGATAAAGGTGATATCGGCCCTAAAGGCGATATCGGCTTAACTGGTCCTAAAGGCGAACAAGGTATTCAAGGCGTACAAGGTCCTCGTGGTGAACAAGGTCCACGTGGTATTCAAGGTAAAGACGGTAAATCATTTACATTGAGTCATACCTATTCTACCGTAGAAAAAATGAATGCCGATACCGAAAATATCCTCGAAGATGAGTTTGTCGCTATTACAGACGGTCATATCTTTATGAAGGATAATGGCGTCCTTATCGAAGTGTTAAATATCCGTGGTCCACAAGGTATTCAAGGTGAACAAGGTATTCGTGGTGAAGTTGGTCCTAAAGGTGAACAAGGCATTCAAGGCCCAGCTGGCCCGAAGGGCGATGCTTTTAAATTTAGTGACTTTACGCAAGCGCAGCTGGAATCTATTAAAGGTCCGAAAGGCGATAAAGGCGAAATCGGCCCAGAAGGTCCTCGTGGTATGCAAGGTCCAGAAGGTCAACGTGGTCCTCAAGGTGAACGTGGTCCAATCGGTCCACAAGGTATTCCTGGCTTAACTGGTCCAGAAGGTCCAAAGGGCGATAAAGGTCCACAAGGTCCTGTTGGTCCAGCCGGCCCTAAAGGCGATGCTTTTACTTTCGAAGACTTTACCGAAGCACAATTAAAAGCTCTTGTCGGTCCACAAGGTCCACAAGGCGAACGTGGCATTATTGGTCCAAAAGGCGACCAAGGTGAAAAAGGTGAAATCGGCCCTAAAGGTGATCGTGGCGAACCGTTTGCCATTTATAAATCCTATTCTTCCGTTGAAGCTATGAAAGCCGATGTCGATAATATACCAATTGGTAAGTTAGCTTTAATTAACGCCGATACTAATAATGAAGATAATGCTAAAGTCTACGTAAAAGAATTAGGCGGCTTAACCTTCTTAGTTGACTTAAGCGGTGCACAAGGTATACAAGGGCCTCGTGGCTTACAAGGTCCGCAAGGTAAACCGTTTGTCTATGCCGACTTTACAGCAGATCAGTTAAGCGCCTTGCGCGGTCCTAAAGGCGATAAGGGTGAAACTGGCCCGAAGGGCGACAAAGGTGACGCCTTTAAATATTCTGATTTTACTTCATCTCAGCTGGCGCAACTCAAAGGCCCTAAAGGTGATACTGGTTTAACCGGCTCTCAAGGTCCTCGTGGAGAACAAGGTGTTCGTGGCGAAACTGGTCCACAAGGTCCTATCGGTCGAGCATTTACGTATAGTGACTTTACACAACAACAACTCGAAGGCTTACGTGGTCCTCAAGGCATTCAAGGTGCTCAAGGTATTCAAGGTATAACTGGTCCAATCGGTCCACAAGGTAAGGGCGGTTTGACTCCAGAAATTGCTTTTACTCTCGAAGAAAATGGCGATTTATATGTCGATATTAGTTATAAGGAGCGTACATAATATGGCTAAATTTTTACTAGGCAATTTAAAAGGTCCTAAAGGCGACCGTGGCGAAGCCGGTCCTCGTGGTCCACAAGGTATTCAAGGACCTCCTGGCACTGCTGAAAATATTGACTTAACTCCTTTCGTTAAAAAAACAGAAGGTGCTACATTAACTGGTCAGTATACGTTTACCAATAATACGCCTATTAAATTAAATGGCTATAATATCGTATCTGAAAATAATCGTATTTTATTTAAAAATGCAGATAATAATAATGTATTTGCTTTCGATGTTAATACCATCACACATAACGATAAATCTTTATTGACACAAGATAAAGCTAATACGTTATATGCTCCTATCGGTGACTATGCATTAAGAACAGCACTTAATTCGTATGCTACTAAGGATGAGTTAACTAGTTATGCAAGTAAGCAATTCGTTACCTACGGATTAAAAAGTTATCTAACTAAAACCGATGCCGATACTACATATGCTAAAAAAACCGATATCGGCAATTCTTTAACGCTTACACAAGCTAACGATGCTTACGTATCTAAAGCTGGTACTAATAACGTAACCGGTACGATTAATATTAGCCAGACTGCCGGGCTCACCTTAGCTAACCATATCTTAGAGTCTAACCCGACTAACCTCGTTATTAAGAATAAAGCTAACCAACCTATACTTACGGTATATCCTTCCGTAGCATATCTTAACGGTCGTGAAGTACTTAACCAATTTAAGGCCGATCAGCTGTATGCGCCTAAAAATGCATTAAGCAATTATGTGACTACTAGCCAATATAATAACGATATGAATTCACTCTTAACAGCATTAAGAAACGTTAATAATTAAAGGAGAATACTATATGGCAATACAAGATCTTATCAACGAAGTAAATAGTATTCAGACTAAGAAACAAGCTATTAAAGAAGCTATCACAGCTAAAGGTATAACTTCCGAAGGTAGATTAAGCAAATTTGCCGACGAAATTAAACAAATTAGCACTGGCGAACCCGATTGGTATATGATTAATCGTATGCGACTAGAAGACGGTAAGGAACGCGTATTAGTCCGTAGTAATGTACGAGACTTTACTGATATTGATATTAAACAACTTACCGAAATGGGTGGCGGCGTATATAACGAGTCTAATTCATTACGTGCTAGAGTCGAACAAGATTTTCATATCGTTAACGGTACTTTTTTTAAGAACAAAGAATCGTTAGCCGTATATAACGAAACACACGAAGACGTTAATATTTCTTCAGATGCACATAACGATAATTATAAGTTTACATATAGCTTTGATGGCAAACCTAAGAAAGAAGTTATTTTTACTGACGTTAATAGTTATAACTACTTAAAATCGTTTCAGAATAAACCATTATTAGACCGTACGGCCGTATACTTAAAAGGTACTCTATATAAAATCGGTATAGCAGTTAATTTTAACAACACTAAAGATCTTATCAATACATCGGCTAAGCCTCGACAATTTCAAACGGCAGATTTGGGTGATAAACCGATAGAGGTTATGCCGATAGATTCGACGATGTTTATTTTCGCATCGCAAGCTCAAGCTAATATGGCGGCTGGTTTTGTTAAATTCAGCTTGAATGATAATGATAAAACTGTATCAAAGATAGCGTTAGACCCTATCGACCAATGCTTTCATTCGATTAACGTGACGACCGATACAGCTGGTACTTCGCTATATATGACTACAGATCGGTATACATCTTTACCGATGGGTCACTATATGTATATTATTACTCTCAATCAAAATACATATGCCGTTTTTATCGGTATTAATTATGTAGTGAACGCAGACGGTCTTAAAGAAAAGAATATCGAAGTTTATCCATATCGTATTAGCATTGTAAATAACTACAATATAGTTAACGGTCAAATAGCTCCGAATAAAACTAACATCCCTTACAATATGATTATGGAATACAATTCTGCCGAATGGTATATTAACCTCGGCGCTACTAATACAATTTATAGTACCGGAGTAAAAGCATTACGTAGAAAAGTATTAGCTGATAATGGTACACCAGAAGCTAATGCTAGTAAATTCTTAAATGGCCAAGATGCATTGATAATTTATGACGGTAGAAAAAACATAAGAGGTCGTTTATTAGTTGTACAAAATCTTTTTAAGAATAACTCTGATCAAAATATTGATTATATGGAATCCTCTGGAACAAAATTTAGAGTTGATTATGGAGTTTTTGAGTCAATGGTACATGCTCAAATGATTTCCAATATCTATAATAAAAATAGCAAAATAACTGGCTTTATTCGCATTGGTGAAAATATGAGTTATGTCGAATTACAAAAAGTAACGAGTCTAGTAAAAAATTCTGATATTCATTTTATGGGTAATCCTCCAATGAATGATTTTATCTTTTTACCAGATGGAATCGGTTTATCTAACACAGAAAATAAAGCTATGTTTATTCCTAAGATTAACGGTAATTTGACGGGAAATGCATACACTATTAAAAAAAGTGATAATACAGAAATAACGACTGCATTATATCCAACTGATAAAACTGTACCTATATTTTTATATATAACTACCAATACCGAAATTCAAGACTATATCAAATCTAAATCTTTGGCTGATATCTGGACTGAAATTCAAGACGTATTAGCTCATAAAGACGATTTTGAAGCCTATAACGAACAATAAGGAGGCTTTATGACTATAGCAGAAATTATTATGTCGATTATCGGCATCGTAACGTTAATCGGCGGTTTTATTAAAGCGATTCATAGTATCGAAGATAATCAAGCTGATCGTAAAGCCTTCGAAAAGAAGACGTTAGCAATCCTCGAGAATATTAATGAACAGTATAAAGAACTACAAAAACAGATCGAGGCTTCGAGAGAAGATCGTCGAGCACTTGATCGTCGTATTTCGATAGTAGAGGAATCTACTAAATTAAGTCATACACGTATCGATAACTTATCCGATAAACTCGAAGCCCTTCGAGACCGAATTAAATAGTTTAAATAAAGGAGCCTTTAATGGGGCTCCTTTTATAATACGAGGTTATGTATGATCGATAATAACAAATTACAAGCTATCGTTCAGATATTAGCTGTCGGCGGCTTAGTTATCGCTCTTATCATGTCGATACTATACGACCGAACAGAATTATCGACGAATATAGCTTCTGGTCTAGTCGGCTTCATCGGCGGAGCGGCTATTATACGTAAAGGAGAAGACAAATGGCATTAGGCGATTTAAGTGCGTTATACGAATCGAACGGCGATCCTGGATGTGTAAGCACGGGTTATGGCGATTTAGGCGGTATTAGTTACGGTGCGTATCAATTAGCCAGCAACGCCGGTAGCGTCGACGAATTTATTCAATGGGGCATCAATTACGGTGCTTACTACCGAGACTATGCGAATAGCTTAAATCAGTACGACGTTAATAGCGATGCTTTTATTAGTCAATGGAAGTATCTAGCATCGGTAGATCCTCAAGGTTTCTTACGAATGCAACACGATTACATTAAAAGCGAATATTATGATAAGGCATGCCGTTATTTAGCTAATAATGGACTTCATGCGGACAAACATTCCGAGGCGTTACAAAACGTAATCTGGTCAAGAGCCGTACAATATGGCCCGGGTAATGTCGTCGAATTATTTAACGAAGCTCTGGCTTACGTACCAGGTTATACCGACGAATGGAATCTATCCTGGGTCGACGATAAACGTTTCGACTACGACTTAATCGTCGGTGTCTACGAGTCAAATAAAAGTGACGAATGGATTAGTCCTCGATTAAGCTACGACGTACGACAAGGTGTCTATCACCGTATGGATTCTGAAAAACAAGGAGCACTTACTATGTTTACTAAGGAGATTAACTAATGAACACTTTAACTAAAAACATCATCAACGACGCTATCGAATTAGCAAAAGAAAACGCAGTTAGCGTATTAAAAGGTCTTAAATTCGACGATATTAAAGCTCTAGTCGAAGCCGAAATGACTCGTGTGATTACGCCGCTCGAAGACGAAATTAATAGCACTAATTCTTACTGGGTTAAGATCCGTAACCGTGTCTATATTAGCGTACTAAGAAATAGCATTAATAGCATCGTCACTTCTATCCAAAAGAAAATTCAAGAACTATAATTATAAGCCCTGGTTTAACCGCCAGGGCTTTTCTTTTTATCTTCATTGTGCTATCATGAATATAATATGAAGTCTTATTTTGTAGGAGGGCAGTATGGGTACTAATACAGACAAACTAACAACTAAAGATATTGTCAATGCCTTTTATAATAGGTATAGAATACCCAATGAACGAGATCGTATTAATATAATCAATAGTTTAGGTCAACATGATTATAATCATTGTCTTCATGGTGGACGATCATTTGTTTGGTTTAGCTTTGGCGAACAGTTATATTTATCGGAAGAAGAATATGGATACCCTCCTGAGAAAATATTTAGAGGCTGCTTAAAAGTAATTAGTGAAGCGTCAGAGCCAGAAACGCTACATCAATATTTAATATTTAGTGTAGTTATTCCTTTAGACAACACTTTACCTAAAGACTTCTATATTGGCTTAGGCGAAGCTTTTACTGAACAGAATTTTTGGAGAGACAGCCATTTGTTCATTAATACTAAGTTAGGCATAAGTAGAAACGATACTGAATATAACGACGATTATCTCGAGGATAATATGTTTTTTGAAAATCAGCCGGTTTTTATAGTTAGAGCCGTATTTCATTTTAATCCTAATAATCCTATACTTCAGCAATCGGCCAATGATGAGTTGCTTGAAGACATTATAACTATTAGCGAGGAACTACGGGAATTATACGCATATGAACTCATCGAGCATGCATATCGCAACGGTTGTCTTGATCGTATTAGATTATAATAGTATTTTGTAGGAGGTTAATTATGGAGTATAAAACTGCTTTTGACTGGTTCCCAAGCATTTATAATAAAGAGCGATATTATAATTTTAGAAAAGTCATCGTACACCAGGTTGATCTAAGTCGCGAGAGTCGTGATGGGTATAGTATGTATATGAGTTTAGAAGGAGATGTTTATGCCAATACAGATGGTCGTTATGAGGGCGAATTGCGAGCCTTACATTTTTTCACAATGAAAAAGGATTGGCATTATATAATTATAGAGGATATTATAATTCCTAGAATTGAAATACCAAAACCACTATTAAAATCTTGTTGCGAAGAAATTGAATCTAGATACAGATGTGGTTCATATCCAGACCTTAAATACTATAGTTTAATTGCTGCTGCAGATGATCTTAAATTCGAATGTTATTATGTGGATCAACACAGCAATTTAAAAAATCAACCAGTCGCTGTAAACTCTTTAATAGTTGCATTTCGAAATGATAATGAGATCTTTTCTGACGAGCCTCAACCTAACGGGTATTTTTCTAATTTTAAAAATATAGATATTGGCTTCCTTGATATAGTTTTTGGGGTTCAGGATCGTTTACGGAAAATCTTTGAAGATCGATTAAGAGAACGCGCTTACGATAGTGGATATGGAGAAATTGTTAGTAGGTATTATTTCGAGGATTAATAGTATTTCCCCATAGATTTCCCCTTGAGAAGTGTAGGAGCTATTTATATAGATATATATTGTATATATTAATAGCTGGTTCCTCATCTCCACCATATCAGATGTGTATATACCGATGAATATGTATCATATTAATTGATTCATATTCTCGGTATTTTTTTGTTTTGTTCACAAATTCTTACTTATGTCAAGAATCTATAGAGTGAAATTGCACACAATTAAACGAATAAAAACGTAGATAAAATCTAGGTTTTATCAAGGTTTATAGTATATAGAAATCTTGACTATCGACTTGGAATCAAGTACAATATATTGAGATATTTATGAATTTGGATATTATAGATTTTGTGTTATGAAAAGGAGAACATGTAATGAAGTCTCGTTATTTACGCATGTTAGCAGTATTGGCGGTATCCGCATTACTGGTAGCAGGCTGTGGTAGTCAACAACAGCAAGCATCAGATGTTGCCGTAAACTCTTATAAAGTGGTTTCGCAAAATGCACAAGTGGACCAAACATTTACAGGTACAGTTGTAGCAGAGAACTCTGTAGCTGTTCATGCCCGTGTAACTGGTTATGTTGTTGAAAAATTTGTTAAGGGTGGGGACCAAGTTGTAGCGGGACAACCGCTATTTAGAATTGATTCTCGTCAATATGAGTCTAGTGTAGCAACAGCAGAAGCAAATGTGGCACAAGCAAATGCAAATTATCAAAATGCTGAGCTAGATTTGAATCGTTATGAAGTATTGGCAAATCAAGATGCGATTGCGCGTCAACGTGTTGATACACAACGCTCAGCGACTGAGCAAGCTAAGGCAGCATATGAAGCGCAACAAGCAGCATTGAAAATTGCACAAGATAACTTGGGTGATACTATCATTTATGCTCCATACTCTGGTACATTACGCATGGATGATGTCGATTTAGGTACATTTGTTAATGCTGGTTCCACTACATTGGTGACTATAGATTCTATCGATCCTATTTTTGTTGAATTCAGCATGACAGAACAAGAGTACTTAGACTTCATGAATACTCGTTCTGGTGATGAAAGTAGTGGTACTAACCTAAAATTACTCCTTGCTAATGGTGAGGAATATAAAAGTGGTGTAGGTGCTGTTGTACAAGCTGCAAGATCATTAGATAGTTCTACTGGTAAACTCGTATTGAAAGCTTCCTTCCCTAATCCAGATCATCTATTATTACCAAATATGTTTGCTACTATTGTTTCTCCTGGTGAAAAACTATCAAATGCAATTTTAATACCAACAAAATCAATCTTACAAATTATGGATAAAAACTTTGTTTATGTAATTGGTCAAGACGGTACAGTATCTCAAAAGGCTGTTGAACTTGGTGGTACGACTGGGGCTTTCACAATTGTTAAATCTGGTCTTGCTGATGGCGATCAAATCGTTGTAGATGGTTTGACTAAGGTTAAAAATGGTGCAAAGGTACAAGCTACCGAATTATCTAAAACACAAATTGAAACAGCTAAACAATAGGAGGTAAGACGTGTCGAAATTCTTTATTAATCGACCTATCTTTGCCATTGTTATTGCCATCATGATTACATTGGCTGGCCTTATTTCAATGGTTAACCTTCCGATAGCTCGATATCCACAAATTTCTCCGCCATCAGTACAAGTTAGCACTGCGTACACAGGTGCTACTGCTCAAGTCGTAAATGATACTGTGGCTAGTGTTATTGAAACACAAATCGTTGGGGTTCAAGATTTAGACTTTATGACGTCTACAAGTTCCAGTAATGGTACATATTCCTTGTCACTCCAATTTAATCAAGGCAGCGATGCCGATATGGACACGGTTAATACACAAAACCGTGTACAAGCAGCACTTGCACAATTGCCATCCGAGGTTCAACAAGTTGGCGTAACAACTACGAAATCATCTGGTGATATGGCATATATTTTCTCCTTGAACTCTCCTAATGGTACATTTGATAGTACATTCCTTAAAAACTATGGTACTAACTATTTGATGGATGCCATTAAAGGGGTAAAAGGCGTTGGTTCTGTTCAAGAGTTTGGTTCCGACTACGCAATGCGCATATGGTTGGATCCTAGTAAGATGCAAAAATTAGGTGTTACTCTTTCAGAGGTAACAGCTGCTATTAAGAGTCAAAACGTACAAGCTGCAGCTGGTACAGTTGGTAAGAACCCTACAAATGGGGAACAAGCATTCCAATATCCGATTAAAATTGATGGTCGTCTTGTAACAGAGCAACAATTTGGCAATATTGTTATCAAAAATTCTAATGGTACCGTATTACATTTAAAGGACATTGCTCGTATTGATGTAGGGGCTAAGGGTTATGATTTTACTCCAAAAGCTTCCTATCGAGATAATAATGCTCCATCTGGTGAAATCCTATTTGTTGAACATCGACCAACTGCTGGTTTTGCCGTTTCTTTACAAAATGATGCGAATGCGTTAGAAACGATTGCAAATGTTCAAAAAATCTTAGCAGAACAATCTAAATCGTTCCCACAAGATTTGGAATATCATGAAGTTGTAGATAATACTAAATTCGTACGTGCTTCTATTAATGAAGTAGAGCATACATTCTTTGAAGCATTAGTACTTGTTCTTATAGTCGTGTACGTATTCTTACAATCTTGGCGATCTACATTGATTCCGATGATTGCGGTTCCTGTATCTCTACTCGGTACATTCGGTGCGTTTGTATTGTTGGACTTCTCTATCAATACATTGACTTTATTTGCCATGGTACTGGCCATCGGCCTTGTCGTCGATGATGCTATCGTAGTAGTAGAGGCCGTTGAATATGAATTAAAATATAATGGCTTATCTCCAAAAGAGGCAGCTATAAAAGCCATGGAAAACGTACAAGGTCCAGTTATCGGTATTGCCTTCGTATTGGCTGCCGTATTCGTACCTGTTGCGTTTATGGGTGGTATGACTGGTATATTGTATAAGCAATTTGCTTTGACGATTGCTGTATCTGTAGCTATTTCTGCTATTGTGGCATTAGTGTTAACACCTGCACTTTGTGGGACAATGTTAAAACCACATGTACAAAAAGAACGCGAAGACTTCGTTCATCGTCAACTTAATAAATTCAATCATGGTCTTGAACGATTTAGTGATTGGTATGGTAAGATACTAGCTCGATTAAGCCATCGTTTGAGCTTAACTATTCTTACATTACTTGTTTTTGCGGCTGGTACAGGCATTGTATTCCATTTCTTACCTACAAGTTTTGTGCCGGCGGAGGATAGTGGATATTTCTTAATTGCAGTAAACGAACCACCAGGTGCAACGTCTGCTCGTACTGTAGAAACTCTTGATAAAATCAAAGATTTCTTAGAACAGACACCGGGTATTAAAGATAATGTAGAGCAAGTATTTACCGTTTCTGGTTTTGACCTTTTAGGTGGCGGTCAAAAATCAAGTGCTGGGGCTTCCTTTGCGGTATTGAAAGATTGGGATCAACGTAAGTCTTCTGATCAATCTGTTAATGCCATGGTTGGTGCTGTATTTGGCTTTGCTGCTAAAAATATTCCAGAAGCGAGTGTGGTAGCATTGAATCCTCCATCTATTCCTGGTCTTGGTAATACTGGTGGTTTTACAATGTATATCATCAATAAATCTGGTGATAGTGCAGAGGTAATGGCTGAACGAGCACAAGCTTTCATTGCAGAAGCTCGTACTAACCCAGCTATCCGAACAGTGTATACTACATTTGATACTGCTACACCTTCTTTGCAGTTCCAAATTAATCGAGAAAAAGCAGCTCAAGACGGTGTTGCTTTACCTGATATTTTTACTGCTTTGCAAGGCTTCTATGGTAGTATCCAAGTCAACGATTATACATCATATGGTAAAAACTATAAGGTTATTGTTCAAGCAGATGACGCATTCCGTCAAAATGCAGATAACTTGAATATGATAGCAGTTCGTAATAGCAAAGGACAAATGGTTTCCGTTGCTAACTATATTACGAAAGAAAAAACTGGCACACCATCATCTATTACGCGTTTCGATAATGCCATGGCTGTCCAAATTGGTGGTTCTGCCGCTAATGGTTACTCCTCTGGTGATGCTATTGCAGCATTAAAAGATGCAGCCGCTAAAACATTGCCACAAGGGTATACATATGATTGGGGTGGACAAACGCGTGAAGAATTAAAAGCCGGCTCTCAAACACTCCTAATTCTAGGTCTTGGTTTGACATTTGTATTCTTAATTCTTGCTGCATTGTATGAATCCTGGAAGGTTCCATTTGCCGTACTATTCTCTGTACCATCTGGTATGATTGGTGCTGCATTAGTACCATTCTTGTTGAATTTTACCGGTCGATTCCAATTAGCAAATGATATTTACATGCAAATCGGTTTATTAACCTTGGTAGGTTTGGCGGCGAAGAACGCCATTCTGATTATCGAGTATGCGAAGATTCGTGTAGATGAACGCGGTATGGATATCGTCGATGCGGCTATCGAAGCAGCTAAGATTCGTTTGCGTCCAATTTTGATGACATCCTTTGCCTTCATCTTTGGTGTATTGCCGTTGGCAATTTCCACTGGTGCCGGTTCTGGTGCTCGTACATCAATGGGGATCACAGTAGTAGCAGGTATGACAACAGCTACGTTCTTTGGTATCTTTATTATTCCAATGCTTTTCATCATTATCGAAAAGGTTGGTCCTGGATTCTTTACGAAACGTAAAAAGAATCACTAAATCCAAATTTCATAACACAAATAAAACACGCTTATAACATAGCTTATAGGCGTGTT
>ERZ841116.938-NODE-938-length-17253-cov-9.947959_pt1 | contig 17253 bp, 19 predicted proteins | sample MGYA00519875_ERZ841116 | MGnify/ENA primary metagenome ERZ841116 (study PRJEB31850, sample SAMEA3708889) | human gut metagenome | biome: human gut; feature: human-associated habitat; material: faeces | place: China | collected 2014 ... | reverse complement strand
TCAATGCGGATAAAATTGCATCCACTGATCAAAAGCAGTGACCACAAAATTACTCCCAGAAGAACTGCTTTTGTTTTTTTCATTCTGCCACCTCAGATGTCGCGTTGCTGTTCATCTGATGCTCAGTTTTTAAACACAGCAAACAGCAATCTCCATTTATTTTATTGTATGAGGAATAAAAAAGATTTATTGCAAGAATTTTTAAAATTTCATATCTCTTGGCCTCGTCTGTCACTTCATAGGCTCTTGTTTTTGCGATGGCACTTTTGTACTCAGTCGTAAAGACCTTGCCGCCAAGCGCCTTGCCATCGTCTTTTATCATTTCTAGCTCGCTATCATTTAGGTGCGGGACCTTGTTGAAGCTAACGCAGACAAACTCCACTTTTCGCCCATTTTGAAGTAGTTTTGCCTTGCTACCAGCGGTCGCTCCGTGGACGAAAATGCTCTCACCAACTCTAACAGGCGAGATAGGCACGCTAAAAATTTCTCCCTCATCATCCACGCATGAGATCACGCCGTATTCGCAACTATCGATGATCTCAAGTGCCTCGTCAGGGCTTAATTCTCTATCTTTTCGCCTCATTTTTTATCCTTTTTTGCAAAATATTTTAAAATTTTTTGAGGAATTAGAAATGGGATTTCCAGAACGATTAAAAGAACTCCGTTTGAAAAAAGGATTGACACAAAAGGAAATTGCGGAAGAATTTGGTATCAAGCAACCTAATTATCAGCAATGGGAAAGTGGAAAAAGAAAACCCTCGTCTGAAACTTTAGAGAAATTTGCTAATTTCTTCGGAGTTACAATGGACTACCTTGCGGGAAATGATGAAGAGTTAGATAATGTAGAACTCCTTTTCCGTATGAATTCAAAAGGTTTAACTGATGAAGAAAAGGAGATCTTCAAAAAAGAGTTAATCGAATTTATGGAAGAGCGAAAAAAGTACTTTAATGATAAAAATCAATTTAAGTAAAGTTGACATCTTAAAAAGAAGATTCGTTCAATAAAAATTATATAAATATGAGATCTATTTATATAATTGAAAAGAAGTTAATATCTGAATCAACAGTTGGTTCTGACTGTTTTTTCTCTCCCTCTAACGAATGGTGAAGTAATTTTATGTTTTTCGTGGTATCTCTTTTTATAATTATTGGGATTATTATATTTATTTTTTTATTTTATAAAAAGTCTCGCAAACTTCGGTCTATTATATTTTATTTATTTTTATCGGTAATCATTATGTTATTATTAATGTGGTTTGGAACGATAGACGTAGCTATATGGGCCTTTTTATCAGCTTTATTGGCAGGAATCATTCATTTTCTTTCTATTGATTTTATTGCAAGTTTTTTTGGAATTGAAAAAACTGAGTATAATAAATATCAATTACAAAAATATAAAACGATTCTTGTAATTGGTACACCCTTATTATTTTTATCTATGTATATTGTAAAACCGGAATATATAGATTCTATAACAAATGGGAAGGAGCGTCCTTACGTTTATTCACTAAACAATGATAAACTCAAACTATACTATAAAAGTATAAGTTTGAATGATCCAGACGTTGAATATTCCTTCACTGAAAAACCTTATGTTTTAATCGTAAAATACAAAGAAAAATCAAAAAAGACCATAGATGATTATCACTTAATTAAAGAGACTGATTTAGTTGCAAAATTAGAAAATAATGAATATAGGGTTGATGAAATAATAGAACGAGATAATAAAGAAAATGTGTTTTTAAGATTAAATGAAGCCAATCGTTCAAAGGTTCCTCAATGGCTTTTAAATATCCTATTAGCTTTATTGAGAATTTATGTTATAATTGGTGGATTTTTACTATTCAAAAAATTATATAATAATTTAGGGAATAAAATTTTAAGAAAAATGTTTATCAAATTAGGAGTTGATAATGAGATATGGGGTCTTCAAGGTAATTGGTATGAAAAACATAAATATATTTCCAGCTCTCAGGATTATTTTCTAAGTACTCCTAGTTTTATGATTAGAGGTAACATTCTATTTACTGAAAAAGAACAATATAAATTAAAAAAACATAGAGATCATATTGTATTTATGAATAACAAAAAAGGAACGAGAATTCATATATCAAAAGAAAATGAACTAAAGATTGATAATACAGTATTTGTTAGAACAAAAGTAAAAACGTACGGTGTTCCAAGATATTCAAGAAATAGGGTTTATTTCAGTCTTGTAAATAATAAACAAATATTTAAATATCCAAGATTTGAACATGTATACTATCTAGATAAAAAGAAAAATATTTTAAAAGAAACAAGGAGTAAAAAACCTGAGGAAATTAAAAATGTTAAGGATAATGAATCACATAACACTATTTATTTTGAGTATAAAAATCCAACATTAATAGTCTTTGATGGAGAAAAAAAAGAAACATACATCAATATAGATAATTCCTAAGTGGACAAATAGTCCACTAATTTTATATAATGAGCTCAACCCAATTGGTTTAGTCCTGTATTTTACAATTAAAGGAGGTGTCATTCTTTGGATGAATTGTATACAAGAATAAGTAAGTCTACAAAACATGTGTTATATCAGTACATGAAGGATAACGATATTTCATTACTAAACTATAATTTCAATTACTTCTTTCAACATTGTATTCAAAAACATCAGATTCAAGTGATTAGTCACCACTTCTCAAATCATAAGATTGAAGGATTAACTGTTATTGACGAATTAGGTATTAGTTTTTCTTATGAAAAGGATAATCCAATTGTGAAGCAGAATTTTACTCTGTGTCATGAACTTGGACATTTCATTCTTAAACATGAAGGTAATTATTTTGCTGAATCTATTGATAATCAGGAGAACCTACTAGAGCGAGAAGCGAATATTTTCTCTGCTGTAGTATTAATGCCTGACATTGTTTTGTTGTCAAAGATTTATTATAGTTGCGACACCTTTCAACACATTCAAAATAGCCTGGATGTTTCAAAGCAGGCATTGTTCTTTCGCCTTTTAGATCTTCTTAGAGAATATTATCCTGGGGAAGAGAGTCACATTGGGCAGGCTATTGAAGCTTATATTGATGGACAAAATGCCACACTACTCCTTTTGTTTCACGGTGTCAAAGATCAGATTATAAAGGAGTTCAACAAATATCAGACTTCCCTAATCAATAAGATTGAGCAATCAGTAATCAAAAAAGGCTTCGTGACTAGTCAAGAATATCCCGAACTTCTAGATCAAGAGAATTGGAAAACAATAAAGACTTACTGTAATAATTTAAGAGTATGGCTCATTTATGATAGAGGAAAATCTATAGCTTATGTTTGGGATAAAAATAAGCTAACAGACAAAGAAGCAAAACAAAAAGCTGAATTGAAATTATTGTTAATGTGAGGTAAATGATGTACCAACCAGAAAAACTAAAGGCTCGTAGAAAAGAGCTACAAATGACTCAAAAAGATATTGCAGATCAATTAGGTATTACCTACCAAGCCTATTCTGCATGGGAGCGCGGAATAAAACAACCATCTAGAGAAAAAATAAAGCTTTTGGAGCAGATTCTAAATGTTCCAAAAGGTTATTTTACAGAGGTCGAAATCGTCCGACTATATAATACTTTATCGGATGAAGGTAAGAATAATGCACTTAGTTATGTCAGAGGCCTAGTTCAAAAAGAAAAATGTAAGAACATTGTTTCAATGTCAGAAAAACTATACGAATACCATGTTTACGAACAAATGTCTGCTGGTATCGGTTCATCGGTGTATAACGATCAAAACTATGATACTGTCTATTTTGATGAAGAACTAGCCCACGATTTCGCCTCATGGATTTCTGGTGACTCAATGGAACCCAAATATCAAAATGGTTCTGTGGCTCTCATTCGTGAAACAGGGTTTGATTATGATGGTGCAGTATATGCAGTAGTCTGTAATAATCAGACATACATTAAAAGAGTTTACCAGGAAGAACAGGGTTTACGACTAGTTTCTATCAATCCAAAATATCGAGATATTTTTCTTTCGTATGATGAAGATCCTAGAATTGTAGGGATTATTGTAGGGAATTTCTTACCTGTTGAACAGTGATATTGTTAATGTAAAATAATAGTGTATTATTTTTTTGTTTATGGAGATTGAAAATGGGAAAAGAAAATAATGAAATAAAAAAGGCATATGATGAATTACTGAAAACTAAAAATAAATGTGGGAAATATAGTAAAACATTGTTTCACATCCATACCCCAGTATCCCATGATTACAGATTATTTAAAGTTTGGAACGATTTATCAGAGAAAGAATGGAATAAACTATCTGTAGAAGATTATCTTTTAGAAGTAAAAAATAATAAGCTTTTTCCAGAGGAATATTTTAAAACAAAAGATGGTGATAGTATTATTTATAATAACTATCAAAAAAATGGTTTTGAAAATGAAAAAGAGCAAATATCATTTTTGGTAGTTGCTCAGAGTTTATATCGAGAAAATATTTCAACAATAGTGGTTTCTGATCATAATACAATTTCAGGAATTAAGAAAATGGAAAAAGCTATAAAAATTGTATCTGAATTGAATATCAATAAAGGTAAGGAATATATTGAGGTAATAAATGGGGTGGAAATTTCATGTGCTGATAGAATACATGTTCTTGTAGCTTTTCCAAATGAGAAAAGTGAAATTATCAAAAAATGGCTAGAAGAAAACCTTATGGGTATTAAAGAGGGTTCATATAAAGCTAGTTTAGATGTTATTGATACTTTTAATAAGGAAGAATTCATCACTTATATTGCTCATATAAATAGTTCGGATATATTTAAAGATGGAAAACTCTTTACTAATGCTTATAAGAAAAAATTATTTTCGAAAGAATATTTGAAGTATATTGGAGTTTCAAATAAAGACAGTATTTCAAATGTAAGAAACTACATTTCCAAAATAAATAAAGGCGTGAATCCATTTTTTATTCTGGATAATGATTCACATTATATTGAAAATCATTCTATTAATCCCATGTGGATAAAATTCAGTAAGAGAAGTTATAAACAATTGAAAGAATCTTTATCAGAGTATGATGTTACAGTAAAATTAGACAAACCAAATAAAAAAATAAAAAAAGTTATACGAGGTATATATTTACCTACGAATAAAGAGGCTTTTTTATCAAGTAATAAGAAATTTAAAATTTTGTTTTCCGACTCATTAAATAGCATTATAGGAGGAAGAGGGACCGGGAAAAGTACTATTTTAGAATTAATTCAATTTGTTCTTTCACAAAAAGCTGACTCAAAACAGAAGTTAGAATTTTTATCTAAACATTCAAAAGTCTATTTATGGTATGAAATGTTTGAAAAACAATACATAATTGAGTTGAATCTTCCTAAACAAAAGGAGAATGAAAACATCTATGATTTATATCAAGTTAGAACAAAAAGTACTGATAAATATTGGTTTCATGAAAATAGAATAAAATCAAAGATAATAGAAAATCATTTATTAATTTATGAAATTCTAGATGATGAAAAAATTATTAAAGTACCAAAAAGAAAGAAAGAATCATTACTTAATGAAATGTTTGATAGTAGATATTCTGTTAACGAATTAGTTAATTCTGCGAGTAGTGGCAAAATAGATGATTTTCTACGTGGTACACTTTTCAAGGATAGAAAGAACAAAAAATATATCTTCTCCGAAAAAATTGATAAAATAGAAAAGATAATTCCAGCAATTGAATCTGCTGATGAGAAATTAAGTAAACAATATAATTTTATAAATTCAATTATTGATAATTTTAATAACCAACAAACGGGGAATTTACAAATTGTTTATAAGCAGGAACTTAAGTATCTTTTACCGGACCACTTTGAAACATGGTTTTTCCCACCAGGAAAAAATTTAAAAAGGCCTTTCAAAGGGTACATGCTGTCCTGTGAAGATATTATTGACTACTTATCATTTGTTTTTGATAAGATAGGATTTACAAATTTTGTAAAAATGATGAATGATAGGGAAATTCTTTATAAGAATCAACTAATTCAAATTGCAAATCAGGGGAACTCTAATTCAATTTATCCCGACTTGTCTTTAATAACGGTTGAAAAATCAAATGTACATGATGTTTTTGATGAAATTTTCAACATTTGGGACAAAGTAGATCTATTTAGCATAGAAGACTACTTGAAGGATACATACAATAATTGTGAAAAGCTCTCTTTAGAATTCAATATTAACTCGAAGGTTACAGATAAAAATAAGAAAGCAATTTTTAAAGATGTTACTAACTTAAGTTTAGGTCAAAAAGTGGTTGCAATGCTTGATTTTATTCTTGCATATTCTGAATTAACTGATGATAATCGTCCATTGCTAATTGATCAACCAGAGGATAACTTAGATTCCAGATACATTTTTAATAATTTGGTCAAAATATTACGAGATGTAAAATCAAATCGTCAAATTATTATTGCAACACATAATGCTACAATTGTGACAAATGCATTGTCAGATTTAGTTATATTAATGAAATCTAATGGTGAACATGGGTGGATTGAAAACTCCGGATATCCGAGTGAAGATAAAATAAAAAAATATATTGTTGATTATCTCGAAGGTGGAATAGAATCTTTTAAACATAAAGTTAAAATATATAAAAGTATTATTTAATTAAAATAGTTGACCATAGTTTTTTAATTTAAAGAAATTCTTTCTACAATAGTTGTTAATTAGAAGAATTATTTTCCTTTAAATTATAGTAATAAAAAGGGATATTTGCTATCTATTTTTATTTTGTTCTAAATCCGGTTTTTGGATAGAATATCAGATGATGAAACAAAATATTTTTGAAAATACAAAAAAACAAACGCCAAAAATAACGTATGTCTTCGTTCTGAAGGGATTGAAATTTTGTTTTCAATCCCTTTTTTGGATAAAGAAAATAATAATGGTGCTAATTAGGATTAATACCTAAATAAGTTTTAATTTTCTTTTCAAGAAAATCAATATGTTGGTTAATTTCAGTTTGTTGCTTATGAAGTTCATCAAGTTGAAAAAATAGTAGTCTAAGTCGTTGAGGAATTGTGGAGTCTCCTTTATATCTTAGGTCAGCGTATTCTTGCATATTTTTAATAGACATTCCCGTCTTTTTTAATCTAATAATGAATTGAGTCCACGCTATATCAGAGTCATCATAGTATCTACGATTATTTTCTTCTCTGTGTGAGTAAATCAATTTTTCTTGCTCATAGTATCGAAGTGTGGAAATAGAAAGTCCAGTTTTTTTAGCAAATTCTCCAATAGAATAGTGAGCCATAATATTTCCCCCCTTTTTTTTATTATTTTAGCATAATTTTTAAAAAATCAAAAAATTTTCAGTTTTCTCTTGACATAAAGTGCACTTTACTATGTAAAATACATAGCATCAAAGGAATTTGATATAAAGCTAGGAGAGGAGGTAATACCATATAGACGAAAAATTGGTTTGAAGGAATAGAAAGCTCCAAAGGGGCTTAGTGATAAGGCTGTCAAGAACCTTGATGGGAGCAGCGACTCTTATAAAAAATGCAAATAGCAATCTGTAAAGGAGAAAATAGTATGGAACAAACGAAGAATTATACTTGTATTACTGGAGCCAGTGCTGGTATAGGAGCGGAGACAGCAAAACAATTTGCAAAATTAGGAACGAATCTTATTTTAATTGCTCGGCGTCAAGAACGACTAGAAAAATTGAAGCAAGAGATTTTGAACCATTATCCGGATTTAGATGTTGTTATTAAAGTTGTTGATTTATCGAAGTCCAGTAATGTTTTTGATCTTTATGAAAGCTTGAAAAAATATCACATTACTACTCTAATAAATAATGCTGGTTTTGGAAATTATGATAAGGTTGAATCTCAAGATTTAGAAAAGATAATAACATTAATCCATCTAAACATTGAAGCTTTAACAATTCTATCAACTCTATATGTGAGAGATTATAAAGATTGTAAAGGCGCTCAATTGATTAACTTATCATCTAGAGGAGGATACATGATGGTTCCAAATGCAGTTACATACTGTGCAAGTAAATTTTATGTCAGTGCTTTTACAGAAGGCTTGGCATTGGAACTAGAGGCAAATCAACATCAATTAAAAGCTAAGGTTTTAGCTCCAGCTGCCACAAAAACGGAATTCGGTCAAGTTGCTACAGATTCTAAAGAATATGATTATGATGAGCATTTTGCTAAATATCACACAAGTGAAGAGATGGCACAATTTTTGATGGAATTATATCAAAGTGACAAAGTTGTTGGTTTAGTTGATGTTACAAATTTTGAATTTCATCTTAGCGGACCACTACTTAAACATTAATTATTTTAATAAATATAGATAATGTGGTATCGATTAATAGTTGCAGTCGTTTTATGATAAGAAGAAAGCTTCTGAAACGTTAGATTTCAGAAGCTTTTTGTCTGTAAGTTTTGAGTAAGTTATAATTTTCTGTGATATTTAGGATATTTAAAAAATATACAAGTGTTTTTGTAGATTAATTTACAATTTTTCCAGTATTTTACCAAGTAGTTCTTCTAACTTTTCTAAGTCCCCATAGACTGTCCCATCCATATAAAGATTGTAAACTTCATCATCTTGTTCCACGCGTATTTGTGCAGAGTATCCTTTTGATAATGCTAAGGAACGAATGACTTCTCGTTGAGTTCGTCCATTCCCTTCTCGAAAGGGATGGAAATAATTAAGATTATCAAGAATTTTTGCTAATTGTTTAATAATCTCATCTTTTGAATTAGCAGTTTGATAATAGGTATGAATAAGGCGGTCTATATATGCTTGGGCAGTACTGAAAGATTGTATTGACATAAAAGGATTCCCATTTTTTGAGATATTCACCTTGCGAAATTGTCCCGCCCAAGCATAGACATCTTGAAATAAATATTTATGAATGGCTAAAATATCACTAATGGAGTAGACTTCTATGGTTTTCAAGCGCAAGTCTGCAAGCCTTCTAGTAACGAATAAATGCTCATTCCGGTAGGCTTCTTCAATATTTGTAATATTTTGTTTGTTGATTAAGACTGTAGAATTTGGATAGGTATATTGGTGATTGGGGTCAATGTACTCATAGCCTTCGTATTGATTTTTAACCAATATTCAATTCCTTTCGTTTGTTGATAACATAAGTTTTTAAATCAATCACATCTTGAACAGTAGGTTCATAATTTTCAATCATTGATGACCCAATAGCATACCAGACGGTATCGAAATCTGAAAAGTTATCAAAGGGAATCCCTAAAATTGTTAATTCTTCTTTATTTACATCAAGAGTCATGGCACACTTCCTTGTATAACGTTATCTTTATTATACCATAAAATCGGTATTTTTACCTAAAGGTATAGAGACCAAAAGATATATGTAAGCGTATAGATTAATACTTATGAAACGGTTGTAGGAGGAAAATCTCTCCTACACTATTACAGAGAAATTTCTAAAAGGGATAGAAAACCTATCTGGGATGGTCGTATCTATTTTTATCATTAAAAAAACATACTTTTGTTAATACTAAATTTTATAATATAATAGATACAATGACTTTTAAAACACTTCTTCCCTATCCATAGGTGGATAGGGTTTTTCGTTGTTCATTACACGTTCTAAACATTCAATACTAGATCTTAGGTGAAACATTTCATGTTTCCTATATTTTTCATCCTGTGAGTTTAATAGTTCGTTTAGGTGACGTCTAATATGCCAAATGGCTTTTCTAATATTTGCTTCTTTTAAATTATTCATGAATCCATTGTATAATAAAATATAATCCAATTTCTTTGATTAAGCTAATTTACATGAAATATAAGCTATTCGGTTAAGAATAAGCTTAAAAGTTTTTTGAAGTAATCTATTCAGCACAAAAAAACACCTATTCGGTAAAATAGGTGTGAATGATCTTATTTATATCCATATTGTTTTAGAGCCTTCTTATACGCTTCGCTACCTTTAAGATAGTAGTCATGCTTAACTCCACTAATATCAACAGAAAAGACCCCATCTTTAAATGAATATTCTTCTGTTCGACTTGCTATATTTTGTCCAGTTAATTCAATCGTATTCTTTTGTTTGTTAATGGTAAAGCTGTCGGCTTCTCCATGCTCAATGGAAGCATTTTCTCCTTTAATAGTAAACGCCAACTCGTTTCTTTCACTTGAGATCCAATAATACTCACCATCTAAAGATTGGTAGTTATTTTTAGAGCAAGCAATTAGCGTAATTATTGATAATAACAACAATAATATGCTAACAAATTTTCTCATGTTTCTCGCCTCCTTTTATAATATTACTATACCAAAATAATGTTACAAAACTGTATCAATGTCTGTTATAATGGAAATCTCAAATAATGTCCATTATAACAGACATTAGTAAATTTTAGAAAAAGATCTATATTTGGCTATAGTTTTACTAAATCTCTACGACTATAGATTAAAAATGTATACACTTCTATTTTACAAGTTCAACTTAAGAAAATCCAAATTACAACCATTTAACAAGTAATATAAAAAGGCTCTATAATTTCTGTAGTGAGTAAAACTACCGTAGGAATTATGGAGTCTATTTTTTTGTAAAAAAAGCCACTTTTATTCGTCACATAATGATGAACTTGATGCGATTTTCCTTTACACTTTCACGATTTTTCTTTGATTTATTTTATAAACTTGAGTAACAATTTCTGAAGCATAATGATGTTCTACTAAAATGATAATAGCATCAGGTAAATAGTTTGAAATATTTTCAAGTATCATGCTTGAATCGTTTTTACTAATATGAGAAAACATTTCATCTAATAGTAAAATTTTAGGTTTTTTGTTCAGAGCTCGGGCAATTTTTAATTTTTGTAATTCTCCTGAGCTAAATTCATTAACAATATTCTCCATGGCAAAATCAAATAAATTTTCAATTTTCTTTAATCTTGATGACAAATTAACAATTTCAAAGATATGCTTGATCTCTTCAGTTTCAGGTATATTTTCAATTAGTTTGCCTCCAACAAATCCAAGTTCATTAGAGACATAAACAATTTCATTACTTAGTTGTTCTATCGTTTTTTCCTTTATATCAATACCATTGAAAATAATATCACCCGAAAATTCATTTAGATTAATCATAGACTTTAGAAATAACGATTTTCCACTTCCGTTATCTCCTTTAATCTGTATGATATCTCCAGATTTTAATTCTAAATTAATTGATTCTACTATTTTTTGATCATCAACAAATAGATTCACATTTTTCATAATCAACGTATTAATTGTAGATTTTGTTGAAAAACTAGTATTAATATATCCATCGCCAGATAAAAATTCAGTAATTCGTGTATGATAAACCGAATTCAATTTTATAGTAGTTATTGTCGAGATAATAGCTGTTATAGGAGAAAATAACATCCCTATATAAGCATTAAAAGCAATTAAATCACCTACTGTCAAAATATTATTTTTAACTAAATTAATACCAATAAAGATGGGTAAAAACGTTGCTGATGTAATTATCAAATTAGATATAATAGACACAATATTAGAGTATATTTTAATACGTTTAAGAGTAGTTGCATTCTCATTTACAACTAGTTTAAATGATGTATATACCAATTGAAATAAATTATATATTTTTACCGTTAGATGGTTGTATAATATATTCACAGTAGTATGAATAAGATTATCTCGATTGTTTTTAGCTATATAAGTAAGGTTTTTTAATTTATTACTAATAAAAATTGTCCAAAAAACATACACTGGTACAAAAACAAGACACACCATACCTAACCAGAAGTTAATCTGTAGAATAATAGTTACACATCCTATGATTTTTAATAGATTTGATAGAAGGGCATAAAATATGGTGAGTATATTTGAAACATATGTTTCTATATCATTCAAAATTATCTCTTGCGCTCTACTTTTATCATCATCAGATACGAATCTTTTGCTTAGAATGGATATTATAATTTTTTGTCTAATAAATTTTATTAAGTCTACTTCTATTTTAGCAGTTACTCTAGTCAAAAAGTTGCTTGATATAAATTGAAGGAATAAAAATATCAAAAAAACAATAAAAACTAGCTCAGTTTTTTCATAGTTTCCTTTACCAATTACATCATCAATTAGAAATTTAGATATATATGGTAAGGGAATTGCTAAAAGTGACTCTAGAATTATCAATATAGATAATAAAATTAAAAGCATTTTTTTTGTTTTAAATAAGACTGTCTTCATATTACCACTCAAATTGCTTTAGATTAGCTTCTATTTCTTTTATCTTCTTTGGATCTAGTTGGTTTTTTTTTAAAATCTCACCATCTAAACTTGATAGATATCCAATATAGTAATCAATCAGTATTGTATACTCGTGGAAATTTAGTACCTTCATTTTAGATTTTATGAAAGAATTGACTTCTAAAAATCTTTCAGATTTTAAAAGATTTTCTAAATATATTTCTCCTTTAATTAAATTTCCCTCCTCATCCTCTACAATACCTAAATCAAGTTGACTGACTTTTAAATTCAAGATAGTTCCAATCATATTAGAGACGCCTTTAAATTGGCGCATCAACCAGTCATCGTCATTCATAATATCACACCACCACTATAAGTTTTTGCTAATTGAGATAGACTCTCAACCTCAAACATTTTATTACTTTTCCAATAGTCCAATTCATTTGCATAGCCTTTACCATTACTATACAGTTTTTGGTATTTTTTAAAATTATATTCTTGATCGTGGCTGAATTCCAGAGCTCCTGATTCAATTTTTTTAATTACAAGTGCAGATTGAACATCTAAAATATTTTTTATAGCTTCCTTTGTATAAGTATTCGTGATAAAACCTTCTTTGCAAACAATTGATAGTCCCATAGTTCCCATGATATCGTTTAAATAGTTTAACGTATCTTCTGCTCCACTATTACTAGAAATTGAAAATAACGCTCCATACTTACCACACAATCTAAAAAGATGTGTCCAGTGAGCAATCCTGTCTATAAATGTCTTAATAGACCCTGAGACAGTATTTGCATAAACCGGCGAAGCTATAACAATCAAGTCTGATGATAACATTTCTTTTTCTAAAAAAACCATATCATCACTTGACTGAGTTTTCCCGGTTATAAAAGGCTGTATAGACCCATCGCAAAATTCAATATGATAATCCAATAAATTTGCATAAAATACAGTCACATCTTCATTACCATGTTTTATTAATCCTTTTATGAACTCTTCAACAACAAAATTTGTTGTTGAAGAATCATGTCCAATCGCTCCAGTACAAACGAATACTTTCATTTCCCTCTCCTTGCTACTATACTTCCATCAAATGTATTAATGGTCCACCACCTTTACGAATTAATTCCATTGCATAAATACTACCAGACATTCCCAACATAAAGGATTCCAGATAATGACTTGAGCCCCTTGTCCATTTAATCAAGAAGGGATCTGAGATAGAGTTCGATACAACATCCATACAATAATCTCTCACGTTTTTATTGAACAAATTACAAATTCTATTTAATATCAAAATATTTCCAACGTTACCATGACATAATGAAATACTATTTAAACTTAATAAGTTCTTCACATCGTCAATAGTTAATCGGCCAAGTTCCAATTTACAGTTTTCTGAAAAGGCGAAATTTTCTTCAGCAATTCTATAGAGAAATAAATAGTAACCCATCATACCTCTACACCATGAATTACTTTCCTTTAGTAAATCAATATTAGCTTTTACTGATTTAAGAATCTCTTCTATTCTGTTTAAAATATGCACTGAAGGATGTATTTTGTATAATGATAACAATGAAATGCCTTCTCCTATTATTCCATGAGAATAAGAAAGATCATTTGTTTCTAAAAACGACTCTTTTACTATCTCATATAGAGTATCCATGAGTTCTGAATCTACCAAGTCACTTTCCTTTTGATAGATATTAGATAGGAGAGTTAGTAAACCAACTTCACCATTAATAAAATCATTAAATTTATCTACTTTTATTTGCTCATATTTTTTCTTAATTAGAGACTGTAGTTCCATTAAAGTATTAAGATATTCTTGACTTCTTGTCTTATTATAGAATTGATATGTAAGATAAACCAATCCTCCCAAACCTGTAAAAACTCCTATATTTATCTCATTTTGCGGATTTCTTAAATATGATAAAGCTTTTTCTTTTATTGTGTCATACAATTTTTTTGCAGTTTCTTGAGACTTACTATTATCTAAATTAATCAGAGTAAGCACTATTCCTCCAGAATTATATAAGCCAGATTCTATACCTTCAATAAACATTTTCTCTTCACCATTTAATGAATTGACTTGAAGTGTATAAAGCTCTAATCTATCTGGTGCATATTCAACACTTACATCAGAAATATAATCAATGAACTCATTCGTGATTTCCTCAATTTTTCTCTCTCTTTTTCCACTCTCATTAATTGGATGAAAAAAATCAGTTAGGGGATAATAGGCTGCAAGAGATAACTCAATATACCTAATTTGTTTTTCAAGGTCTGGATAATCTAGCAAGTCCAATCTCTCAAACAAAGCACTTTGATAGTCTTTTGAGTAATAATCTTCGATAATAATGTCGTTATTATTATAAAGATTCTTTGAGTTAGAATACATATAGAAACAAGGTACATCATCATTCTTTAATTGCCTTATCTCATCCTGTACCCTAAAATATCCTAAATTACCTGGCTTGAAGTTTTCTAGTAAAACATTAAATAAATTATCTCTAGCATCAGATGAAGTCAAGTATTTATAAGAATTAGACACTTCCAAAAATTTACTATAAACAACCGTTGGTCGCAATACTTGTCGAATTTTTATAACTTGCTTAAAGCCATCATTCAATATAGACCTAATTATATCTTTATTTTTAAGAATAATATCAAGACCTGTTGTAAAACCCGCTTTTATTTCTTTTTCGACTTGTTCCGGTAAAACCTTCTTTCCATTGTAGGATAGTTTTTCAATTAAATGAGTTGCTCTGATTTCTCTTTGAACAAATTTCCATTCATTTACTTCAGAGATTTCTAACTCATTGATTATGGTTGTTTTTGAATTTTTTGTATCTGGAAATAAACCACTTGCATTAAATAACATTATATCTTTATTAGAAGGTATAGGTAAGAGATAGCTGTTTAAAACACTTGTTTGCGGTAAATCAAATTTAAATATAGGAAAACCTTCTGAAGCCTCTCCCAATCCAAGAACTTCTAAGTCAATAAATACTGGTGATTGATTTTTCACATGGATATTCTCGTAATGTAAATCACAAGTGCCAAATAATAAAAATACAGACAAATAGATACCAGACAGATAATAAAATTCTGAAACTGATTCCCAACTGTTTAATGGACTATCTTCAATAAATTCCTGCCATGAATGATCATCAAAGCTAATACTCCATGGAATATAAAATTTTAAACTACTATCTACTTCCTTTAGGAAATTTATCACAGAGTGTAGCATATTATCTGTGGCTAAAGAACGAGGTTTGTAGACTACTTTCTCACCATTTAATAACTCGACAATTCGGACTGAAGCACCATTATGAGTGTCTCCTTCTGTATCAGAAATTGAACTAATAGTAAAATCTTCAATTTCAGTTACTTCACTTATTGCCTGTTTATCTTTTTCTAAATTAGTTATAATTTCGATAGAATAACTAAAAAAATTATTTATTTTTATATTAATTTTATCTTTTAGAATAGGATACTTCTCAAGGAAAGAAGATATACCACTATATTCACTTAACTTTGATAAAAAATCTTCCGTTCTATCAACATAGTTGTCACCATGTAAGATATGATTTTTCTTGTAAAATTGGTATTCTTCAGCTAAAGCATTTGAAATTAAATAAAAAATACTATCGTCTAGCTGTTTTTTTAAACGAGAATACAACTCTACCGTTCCAACTTTATTACATATTTCAATAAGTTTTGATTCGTGATAATCCAAGTCAAAAATACTGTAAATTGCTTCCAATAATGAACTCTTATCAACTATCTCATATTCTCTCATAATAACCCCTATCTATGCTTCAATATAAAAAATGGAGAGTAGCACTACTTTAATTAAATTATAATTTACTTAGAAACAACGCTTTTTGAAAGTTACAGTAATTATGGTAACAGGAGCACATAGGTGCGCTGTTAAAATAAGTGTAAGAGGAATTGTTGTAATAGTAGCTTGTGGTTCAACATCCCCAATTCTTTGATTACTATTACCAATTCTTGATAGCTCAGCTAAATTTGCTGTATCAACTTGATATCCATTCATAATTTGCCTCCAATCTTGCTACTCTCCACTTTGTATACTAGATACAATTTTATTATACGCCTTATCAAATGAAAGCGTAATCATTGCTAATTTTTAAAAAAATTAGTATATCTCCTTATAATTCCGATGTTATTCTCGGTTTCAACCAAAAACGATTTCCATAACAAGTTTTTTTATTATACCTTTCATTCAAGCTTTATTTATCACCAGTTTTAGATGGCTTTAACAGCGAAATTATCTCCTACAATCTTTCTACTTCGCCGAACTTAGTACAAATGAAAGCTATGCTAGAACAAGCCTTTACAGCGAACCATTACGAAAATACAATTCTCCATAGTGACCAAGGATGGCAATACCAACACGATTTCTATCATCATTTTTTAAAGAATAAGGGAATCCAACCATCTATGTCACGTCAGGGAAATAGCCCAGATAACGGTATGATGGAATCTTTCTTTGGCATTCTTAAGTCTGAAATGTTTTATGGTTATGAGAATACGTTTCAGTCACTTGAGCACTTGGAACAAGCTATTGTCGACTATATTGATTACTACAACAACAAACGAATTAAGGTAAAACTAAAAGGATTTAGTTCTGTAAAATACTGTACTAAATCCTTTAGATAGCCTATTTGTCTAACTTTTTGGGGTCAGTACAATCTGGTTGCTAGGGCTTTATTATGCTATATCTTACTAGGGATGATGATCTTTTTCAGGATTGCTCATAATATGTGTAAATATTTCTTTATATTTATATTTCAGATATTTTTCGTGTAGAATGAATAAAGCTACGTAAACAATCATAAAAACAATAGATAAATACAGCGTATCAAATGTGCTATGTCCAAAATAAGTTGCTGATTCATAAGATCCAATAGCTCCTAAGATCAACCAAGGAATATACTTGTAATACTTAGTTACCATAACACAGTCCCTCCTTTAA
>ERZ841116.914-NODE-914-length-17849-cov-14.758402_pt1 | contig 17849 bp, 18 predicted proteins | sample MGYA00519875_ERZ841116 | MGnify/ENA primary metagenome ERZ841116 (study PRJEB31850, sample SAMEA3708889) | human gut metagenome | biome: human gut; feature: human-associated habitat; material: faeces | place: China | collected 2014 ... | reverse complement strand
TATTACCACCTTCTGCTGCTTCTGGAGAAACGTGACCAATAGCAATACCACGAGTCGCTCCTGAGAAACGACCATCCGTAATCAGTGCCACATCCTTACCAAGACCGCGTCCGACAATCTTAGAAGTTGGTGCCAACATTTCTGGCATACCAGGTCCACCCTGAGGACCTTCGTAACGAATGACAACGACATGGCCCTTCTTAACTGTTCCATTATCAATCAACTCAAGGGCCTGATTTTGTGAATCACAACAAATAGCTTTACCACGGAAAGTTTTAACAGATGGATCTACACCACCGACCTTGATAACAGCTCCATCCTGAGCAATATTTCCGTAAAGGATAGACAAACCACCAACTGGTGAAATAGGATGCTCGATCGGATGGATAATTTCTTCATTTTTGATTTCAGCACCAGCTACATTTTCTTTCAAGGTTTTACCAGTAACTGTAATACGATCACCCTTAATGGCTCCCTTTTTAATCAACTGATTGATAATGGCTGGAACACCACCAGCTTCATGCACATCATGCATAGTGTAAACACTTGAAGGGGCAATTTTAGAGAGATAAGGTGTCTTCTTAGCAATCTCGTTGATATCTTTGAGATCATAGTCAATCCCTGCTTCACGCGCAATAGCGAGCGTATGAAGCACAGTATTGGTAGAACCACCCATGGCCATATCGAGCGCAAAGGCATCGTCGATGGCTTCTTTAGTCACAATATCCCGTGGACGGATATCCTTTTTAATATTCTCTACCAATTGTTTGGCCGCTTGGCGAACCAATTCCCGACGTTCATCTGAAACCGCTAGGATGGTACCATTTCCAGGAAGAGCAAGACCTAATACTTCCATCAAACAGTTCATGGAATTGGCAGTAAACATACCAGAGCAAGAGCCACAAGTTGGGCAGGCATTTTTTTCCAAGAAATCCAACTCATCCATGCTCATATCACCAGCTTGATAAGTACCTACAGCTTCAAACAAACTTGAGAGCGTCGCCTGATGCCCTGTCATGTCAACGCCACCCTTCATGGGTCCACCAGAACAAAATACGGCAGGCACATTGGTCCGCATGGCTGCTAAAATCATTCCTGGTGTAATCTTATCACAGTTGGGAATATAGAAAACACCATCAAACCAGTGGGCATTGATGACTGTTTCAGCAGCATCTGCGATCAACTCGCGAGATGGCAAACTATAACGCATCCCGATATGGCCCATAGCAATCCCATCATCCACACCGATGGTATTAAATTCAAAAGGAATCCCACCAGCCTCGCGGATAGCTTCCTTGGCAACATCTGCTAACTCACGCAGGTGAACATGGCCTGGAACGATATCAATATAGGAGTTACAAATGGCAATAAAGGGCTTTTGCATATCCTTCGCTGATTTTACTTGCCCTGTTGCATAAAGGAGACCACGCGCTGGTGCTCGGTCGATCCCCATTTTGATCATATCACTTCTCATCTTGTTCTCCTTCTAGTTCTTCATTTCTACCTCCTAATCTTACCACTTTGACATCAATTGTCAAGAACTTTCAGAAAATTTATAATATTCACGGTAGACAAAAAGTCTGGTTTCCCAGACTTCATTTTAGTTTGTTTGCTTTTTTTCGATCTGCCAGAGCCGAAGTTGGTAACAAATTCCACTTACGACAAGGCTAGAAATAAGGCCGATCCAATAAGCATAGGGACCGAGGTTGGTCACATGGTCAAGGAAAATCCCTAGCGGGATAGAGATGCACCAATAACTAAAGACACCTAATAAGAATGGAACAGTTGTATCCTTATAGCCCCGCAAAATCCCTTGAAGGGGTGCTGCGAAGGTATCGGCTACTTGGAAAAAGAGGCTATAGGTCATGAAAATAGCTGTTTGTTGCACAAAGACTGGATCCTTGCCATATAGCCCTGCCAGTTGGAAGCGGAATGTATAGAGAAAGACGAGAGTGACAATGGCAAAACCAAAGGCTGTCAGCCGTCCCAAACGGCAATATTGTTTGACCACTTCTGGTCTTCCTGCTCCCAGTTCGTAAGATACGATAATCGCCATGGTACTGGAGATACTAACCGGGAAAGCATACATCAGGGTCGAAAAATTCATGGCTGATTGGTGACTCGCGATGGTAAGTGATGGGAATTTTGCCATTAATAAACCAACCAGCGAGAAGATGATGACTTCTGCAAAAACAATTCCACCGATTGGAAGCCCAAGTCGCAATACTTCTTTCATCCCTTTAAAATCATAAGGTTGCGGCTTCCACAATTGGAAAGGTGCTACCTTAGGGTGCTTGCACAAAATTAAAACCGCAATAACCAGCAAGACCCAGTAGGCCAGAGAGGTTCCAAGTCCTGCTCCTGCTCCTCCCATCTCAGGAAAACCAAATGCCCCATAGATCAGGATATAGTTAAAACAAGCATTCAAAGGCAAGAGCAAGAGCATCAAGTACATGGATAGACGCGTCATGCCCAAGGTATCGAGGAAGGTCCGCACGATACTAAAGAGCAACAAAGGTAAGATTCCTAGAGAAAGGAAATATAAATAGCGAATGGCTATTTGGGCAACAACATTTTCTAAACCGATCTGCTTGAGAATCATGGGCGCAATCCCCCAAACAAACCCTATTAAGAGAATAGCCATACCAAATGACATATAGAGGAATTGGTAAAAATCACCAGAAATCCGTTCTTTATTTCCCTTGCCTAAATGATGCCCAACAATCGGCGTCAGCGCAGAGACAATCCCGGTCAGGAAAGTAAAAAATGGATTCCACAGACTGGTAGCTGTAGAAACACCAGCCAAATCAAGGGTCCGGTACTGACCAGTCATGGCTGTATCGACAAAGCTGGCTGAATAATTGGCCAATTGGTAGATTAAAATCGGCAAAAATAAACTCAAAAACAAGCGCAAGCGCTCTTTAAAGTGATAGGTTACATACATGATTCTAACTCTCTTCTCATCAAATAAGATTTTCTCCTCTTCCACTCTACTATATGTTTCCTTAAAAGTCAAAAAAACCGAAGATCCAAGGACCTCCGGTTCATGTGAGATTAGTGTTTATTGCGGTTTAAAATAGCATTGAGAACGATCGCCAAGACACTGGCAACGACAATTCCGTTCGCAAAGAACATTTGGAATCCTGTTGGAAGGCCATTGAAGAGGGTGCTGTTGTTCAAACCAACCCCTGCAGCAATCGATACAGCTGCGATCAAGAAATTGTGCTCATTGTGTTCAAAATCAACACGCGCAAGAATCTGCATCCCTTGAATCGATACAAAACCAAACATGACTAGCATCGCTCCCCCAAGAACTGGACTTGGAATGATTTGTGCCAGAGCTCCAAACTTAGGAAGGAGACCAAGAAGGACAAGGAAACCAGCCGCGTAGTAGATTGGTAGACGAGTCTTGATACCAGACAATTTCACCAAGCCAACGTTTTGTGAGAATCCAGTGTATGGGAAGGTATTAAAGATACCACCGAGGAGAACGGCCAACCCTTCAGCACGGTAACCATTGCGAAGGCGCGTGCTATTAATTGGATCTTTGGTAATATCAGAAAGAGCAAGATAGACACCAGTTGATTCAACCATAGAAACTGTCGCGATGATACACATCATGACGATTGAGGTGATTTCAAACTTAGGAGCTCCAAAGAAGAAAGGTGTTGGAACGTGAACGACTGGTGCTTGAGCCACAGGTGTGAAGTCTACCAAGCCCATAGAAGCCGCAATGGCAGTCCCTGCGATCAAACCAATCAAAATTGAAATGGATTTAATAAAACCAGTCGTATAGATATTAACAACTAAAATGATGAGAATAGTCACCACAGCCAAGATCAAGCTTTGAACGGTTGGTTTTGGCGCATTATTTCCCATATTTCCAATCGCTACTGGAATCAAAGTCAAACCAATGGTGGTAATAACGGATCCCGTTACAATTGATGGGAAGAGATTGGCAATCTTAGAGAAGAAACCAGAGACAAGGATGACATAAATCCCTGAGACAATCAAGGCACCAAACATAGCACCACTACCATGGCTAGCCCCGATCATGCTGAGAGGCGCTACAGACTGGAAGGCAACCCCAAGGACTACCGGAAGACCGATCCCAAAGTATTTATTGAGCTGCACTTGAAGGAAAGTTGCTACCCCACACATGAAGATATCTGTAGAGATGAGGTAGGTTAGTTGATGAGCATTATAGCCCAAAGCTCCTGCGATCATGATCGGCACCAAAATAGATCCCGAATACATGGCCAAAAGGTGTTGCAAGCCTAGAATGGCCGCCTGTGAATGGCTTTCTTGTTTTTGCATTAGATGTCTGCCTCCTTAAATACAACCTGACCATTTTCAAAACGGTCCAAACGTGCGAGGGATACAACTGGATATCCCAACTCTTCTAACAATCCCCGTCCATCTTGGAAGGATTTTTCAATCACGATCCCAATCGCTTCGACTTGAGCCCCGGCTTGTTCAATGATTTGAATCAAGCCTTTGGCTGCTTGACCATTTGCAAGGAAATCGTCAATGATCAAAACCTTATCTGATGGATCCAAAAATTTACCCGCAATCGAAACGGTGCTGGTGACTTGCTTGGTAAAGGAATAAACCTCAGCCGTCAAGATGCCCTCATTCATCGTGATGTTTTTCGCCTTCTTAGCAAAGATCATGGGAACATCCAAGGCTTCAGCTACATAAAGGGCTGGTGCAATCCCAGATGCTTCAATGGTCACGACTTTGGTCACACCAGCATCTTTAAACCGATCCGCAAAAGTCTGACCAATTTCTTTCATGAGTTTGAAATCCACTTGGTGGGTTAAAAAGGAATCCACCTTGAGGATATTCTCACCTAAAACATTGCCATCTTTTAAGATGCGCTCTTCAAGTAATTTCATACTTCCTCCTACTTTTTTAAAAAATCCTCTACTTCATTCACAAAACACAAAAAGGCCTGCTAAGCAAGCCTTGAAATCTCTCTAGAAAGAGAAATAATCCCGACTTACTTATTGTTAGGTGTTCCGGCACCTTGTAGAAACATCACGCCTATTCGTGAAATAAATAAGTAATTCAATTAGTGTGCATCGCCATTCCAGATAGAATTCTTAACGATCACATAGTCAACATGTTTCAAATCTGCTAATTTTCGGCCTCCTGCATACGAGATCGAACTTTGCAAATCTTGTTCCATTTCCGTTAAGGTGTCTTGCAAATGACCCTTGGCAGGCAATAAAATCTTCTTACCTTCGACGTTCTTATAAGCGCCTTTTTGGTACTCTGAAGCAGATCCATAGTACTCTTTAAAAGACTCTCCATCAATCTCTACTGTTTTACCAGGACTTTCGATATGTCCTGCAAAGAGAGAACCGATCATGACCATAGATGCCCCGAAACGAATCGATTTGGCAATATCACCATGGGTCCGAATACCACCGTCCGCAATGATTGGCTTACGCGCTGCTTTTGAGCACCAGCGAAGAGCAGCCAATTGCCAACCACCTGTACCAAATCCAGTTTTAACTTTGGTGATACAAACCTTACCAGGACCGATTCCGACCTTAGTCGCATCAGCTCCCGCATTTTCCAATTCACGAACAGCTTCAGGTGTTCCGACATTTCCGGCAATGACAAAGGTATCTGGCAATTCTTTCTTGATGTGTTGAATCATCCGAATGACACTATCCGCATGACCGTGTGCGATATCAATAGTAATATACTCAGGAGCATCTGCCTTCAATTGACTTACAAAGTCGTATTCGTATTCCTTAACACCGACTGAAATGGAAGCGATCAAACCTTGCTCATGCATACGTTTGACAAAAGGAATCCGACCCTCTTCATCAAAACGGTGCATGATGTAGAAGTATCCACCACGCGCCAACTGCTCTGCTACATTCTCATCCAAGATTGTCTGCATATTGGCAGGAACAACTGGAAGCTTGAAGGTATGCTTTCCAAATTGGACGGTTGTATCTGCTTCTGACCGGCTATTGATGATACATTTGTTGGGAATCAACTGAATATCTTCATAGTCGAAAATAGGAAATTCATTTAACATAGATTGAAAAATCTCTTTTCTAAAAACTGACCTACCTATGCGCAAGCGCATCGCTACGTCTCTTGACGTTTCCTTGATAGATTATACCAAAGATACGGACCTAATGCAATGGGAATGATTTTATAGGAAATAACGTTCGGAAATTACAAGACAAAAACCTGTTTCAAAAAGAGAAACAGGTTTTATTTATGAACATTTTGGAGCCAATTGTTCACTTCTCTAGCTACAATTTCAGGCGCCTCTGTATACAGTTCGTGCCCCAAAGCATCTAGCAAAACTTGCTTAATCTGGGGATCTAGCTGCTTCAGAGCGTCTTTTCTCCATTCCGGTTCTTCTTGGTACCGAGGTCCAATAAAAAGGGCAGGCAGGTCGGCCAGTGGAATCTGGTAAGTCTTGATCCGACGCCGTAGACGCAATAAAGCCATGACCTTTTCTAGATCTAGATTTAATTCATATTGTTCACTTGCTGGATTCCAGCGATAGCTAGCCTCTACTGCTTTTCGCGCTATAGGCGTAGGACCTGCTCCATCATCAAGTTCGGATAACACAGCTTCTTCTAAAGTTGCAAAGACTTGCTGCTGCATGAAGGACGATGTACCTTCTAGCTCTTCCACCAAAGGCAGGATCTTTTCCATTTCCAGGTAGCCCCCATCCAAAAGAATCAGAGCCTTTATCTGAGGGAACGCTGCAGCCAGATAACGAGCCAAATCTCCACCCAAGGAATGCCCCAATAAACAGATCTGTTCAGCTTGCCCAATCTGACCTTGAAACCAAGCACGAAGATCGTTTTCTGTCTGAATCATTTCCCTGTAGGGATCTAGAAAGGTTACCGGAAAGCCGAGCTCATCGATAAGTGGCGCAAGATGGTAGCAATTGCCACCTAGACCGCCAATAAAATAAAACTGCATGTGTTTTGTCCTTTCTTTTTCATTCTATTTCATTGGTTAGCGCCATTCCCACTCATTTCCTTTCCTAATTTCTGTATTATAGGCAACTTCTGCTTTTAGACTGCCTTTTTCACTTTTAACCACACCTTTTAGGTGACCAGTATTGACAAGCGCTACAATATTTTCATCCATTGAGGGGTTAATTGTTAATTTAGCTTTTGGAGGTAAGCTTTTGTAATTCGTTATGTCAAGAAATTTACCATCTACATCAATTTCAATCACTTCCTCATCAAAACCATTAAAATCTAACCGTAGATCTCCTAAAAGACCGTAGCTTGCATATCCATGCTTACCAACCTTCTGCCTTAAATAAGCCTTATTCCCATGATTGTCATAAATTACGGTAACGATATTAGCATCGAACATAATCTGCCCATCCCCACCTTGCACAAAAATTGGCGAAAACTCAATTTTACTAACACCTGAGTAATGCTCTTTAATGTAAGTTGTCAGTTGTTCTTCCAACAAACGAAATCCTCGTTTGTAAAGTTTCACTCCTTTGTCGTCTAACACAGTACTCACGTTGTATGGATCTTTCTGCTCTTGCATCTTTTTGTTAAGATACAACATACTTGCAGCAAACAAAATAGCAAGAACTAAGGCAAGCCTAAAGAACTTCTTCTTCATTCTGCTCCTCCTTTATGGAGTTCCGTATTATAAACGATTTCTGCATCAGGACTCCCCTTATCATCCTTAACAACATCTTTTAACTGACCATCTTCAACCAATAATTCAATATTTTCATCTATAAGCTCCTGATTAGTCAGTTTAACTTCATTAGGTAAGTGTTGTTTATTGGAGACATCAATAAATTTCCCATTTGAGTCCATTAATTCTATAGATTCACTTCCATCTCCATAAAAATCAACTATTATATATGAGACGATACCAATTTCACTTGGAATTACATTTTTAACTTTAGTACCAAGAGTGGCTTTATTTCCATGCTTATCATAAATAGTTGGACGAATATAGACATTTGAGAATGTTGACCCTTCCTCAGTAACGTAGATTGGGGAAAATTCAATCTTCTCAATCCCAGTATAGTGTTCTTTGATGTAGGTTCCAATTTGCTCTTCTAGCAAACGAAAGCCATGCTGATAGAGTTTGGTTGTTTTAGGGCCAAGATTTGGTTTTGTTATTTTATGGTAGACAAAGTAACTACCGGATAGGATTAAAATTGAAATAGCAATGATTTTTACCCATTTCCTTCTCATCAGTTGCCCCTCCTTCTATCTACTACTATATTTATCCTCTCTCTGTTCTTCAATTGTAATTAATCTTCACCATATACATCGGTGCCACAAGTCAACCAGAATTTTTCTTCTGTTGGAATCTTATCCCAAAATGATTTATATTGGCCTTTCCATGGTTCTGAAACGTATTCTTCAAATGATACGTATTCTGCGTACTGCGAGTATAGTTCCATCTCATCCATATCAATAAACAGGGAAGGTTTAAAGTCGTAGACTGCGTTCAATCTATCTTCCTGATACGATTTAGCAAATGCTTCTCCTAGTTCATTTCGATCACATTTATATACTTCCATATCTTCTAAGAAATATGGCAGTGTTTTATGGGTCAGTTTCGAAGAACGTTTTCGCTCATCATACAGAGTATCAAGTGAATAGCGTGCTACCTCATAATCAATATACCAGAATTCTAAATCCGAAATATACCAAGTATATTTATTTTCATGTTTAAAAAGAACAACAATATTTTCACCGTACTTAGGTTCGATCATAATTTATTCCATCTCTTTTTTTAATTTAATGACTCATACATCACGAGACTTATTTTTTTATTCCACCTTCTGCAACCAAATCATATGGGAAATATGAAAGTCCTTTTAATTCCTTGTAGTCCAATCCCTTTATTTTGCATAGAGCACCTGACTCAAAGGACCAGTATCCTACATGATTTTTTATATTCTGCTTATGTAAATCATACCAAGCAGCATCCCTACTCCCTTGGTACCATTTCTTAATCAAATATTCTTTTAACAATTTTATGGCCTGTTCAGAATTCTCTTCTTCAATGATTTTCTGAGTATATCCATAAGGTTTAAGAAAATTATAGTTTACCCGAATTGCCCACTCTGTATGGCGTGATTGAATTAGATAATCAATCAAATAATCTTCTGGATCATCTTTTTTGACCAAGTCTACTAACTGATTAAAAGTCTCTTCATCAATGTTTAAAAGAATCCCAATAGAAAGCGCCCATAGCATTTGTTCGTAGCCCCATTCCTTACTCCAAATTGGAATTAGAAACGATACAAAGGAAATGTATTCCTTTTTAAATGCTGACAAAGAGGCTCCACTAGAATAAGTTGCTAATAAAATGTCTCTCTGATAAGACAAAATAGTAGCTAAAGTTGACTGATAAACTTCGATCGTTGGCTTTTTATAGTTTTCTATTCCATTATCTAAATCACTTTGAAGTTTTCCTAATTTTTCTTGAAAATACAGTAAGGCTTCTCTATTTGATATTAAGCCATCCTTATAATTCTCTTCTGTACTTAAAGTATCGCGTAAACCCATTTTGTGTCTCCTTTAAAAACGATTCGTCAATTCAATCTGAGATCTCAAGCGATTTTGTTCTATTTCAAAGTCATGTCTCGTTTTGATAAATCAACACCCCACTTCTTTGCCCTCTCAAAATCTGCCTCAGTCGGTTCTAATTTTTCATCGATAATATGGCCAGCCGCATCGTACTCAATATAAGTTACTCTTGCCCCTAAAACACAATATGCCCGTGATTTTAATGCGCCGTTTTCATAGTATTTCTTTTGAAGCCCATCAGCTGCACTGCAATCTTGAGGATTGATGCTTTAAATATTTCCATTAGGATAAAACCATACATTCATTCCATGACGGAACCCATCTTTAATATAACCATAATACTCTAATTTACCATCTGGGTATAAATCATAAGCTAAACCTGTAAATGGAATTTCTTCGCCAGATTCGTTCTCAGAAACAATTTGCTCACAATACCATCCACCCCAATCAAGCTCTTCTTCAAAACAAACACCATTTTGAAGCACTTCTTCTTTTGTTAAAATCTTTTCTACCATCATTTTTCAACCTTAGAGTTCATTTTATAGCGTTCCTTCCGCAACCAAATCATAAGGGAAGTACGGAAGTCCTTCTAATCCCTTGTAATCCAATCCTTTAATTTTACAAAGAGCACCTGATTCAAAGGACCAGTAGCCATAATAACTTCTGTTATTGGTTTTATGTAAATTGTACCATCCTGTATCTCTGCTACCTTGGTACCATTTCTTAGCCACATATTCTTTAAGCAATTTTAGAGCTTGTTCAGAATCCTCTTCTTCAATAATTTTTCTGGTAAAACCATAAGGCTTTGGAAAATTATAATTCAGTCGAATCTTCCACTCTGGACGACGATATTGAATCAGATAGTCAATCAAATAGTCCTCTGAGTCATCCTTCTTGACCAAATCTACTAGCTGATTAAACATATTCTCCTCAATATCTAACAAAATTCCAATAGAGAGAGCCCAGACCATTTGTTCATAGCCAGATTTGCCTTGCCAAGATAGTTGCAAACTCTCTACATACTTAATATACTCACCCTTGAAATTTTCAATAGAATAACCCGCAGTATAAGTCGCTATCATTACTTCTTTTTGGTAACGACATATTGATGATCTTATATTCGAAATGACAACTTTATTGTCCAAAGAAAATTTTTGGATTCCTTCTTTCTCATCCTGTTCAATTGCTTGAATTCGTTCTTCAGAATCCTGAATGGCTTTTTGAAAAACTTGGATTAGTCCATTGATATTATTTTTATCTGAAAACGTGTCTCTTAGTTCCAACTCTATCTTCTTTCTAAGTCCTTATATAGATTATCTATATATTCCACCTTCTGCGACTAAATCGTATGGGAAGTAGGAAACTCCTTCTAGCTGTTTATATTCCAATCCCTTAATTTTACAAATAGCGCCTGATTCAAAAGACCAGTAGCCATAATAATTATCAATGTTGCGCTTATGCAAATCATACCAGCCTTCATCTCTACATCCCTGATACCATTTTTTAGTCAAGTATTCTTTCAAGAGAGATATAGCCTTTTCAGAATTTTCTTCCTCTATAATCTTTCGGGTAAAGCCATAAGGTCTTGGGAAATTATAGTTTATCCGAATTGTCCACTCTGGGTGACGAGACTGGATAAGGTAATCGATCAAATAGTCCTCTGGATCATCTTTCATTACCAAATCTACCAATTTATCAAAAGTCGTTTCATCAACCTCTAACAAAATACCAATGGAAAGGGCCCATAGCATTGCATCATATCCTGAATTGCTATGCCACACAGGGACAAGAGTATCAACATATTTAAGGTACTCTTCTTTGAATTTTTCAATAGGATACCCCGCAGTGTAGGCGGCTATCATATTCTCCTTCTGATAAATAGAAATATCAAGTTGTACTGATTTGATAATTTCTTCAACCGGTCGTTTGTATGAATTTTCCCCTTGTTTTAATTTTGTTAATTCTTGAGTCCACTCATCAATAGATAATTTATTAATTTGAATTAGTTCATGAATTTTCTCTTCAATAAAAATAGTATCTCTTTTCACAGCTTATCCTCCAATAATTATATAGAGATTTTCATAGGCATTACATTATCAGATAGAATACAAAATAGTTCTTTCCCTCTAATAATTACTATTGATGGACAATATTTCAGCACTTTCTGGTATAAGTGGGGATAAATGATCAAGAATTTCTTTTGGACTTCTATCACCATTAAAAGTTAGATAATAGGCACTATCCTTTTCTTTTAAAATTTTGTAAGCCTTTGGATATTCCTTCCGAATAGGTAGATCTTTATTTTTGTCAAATAATTCTTTTTTGATGTTTACAGTATTATAGTTCAAATCAAGACCATAATGTAGTAATTTATCTCCTGGTGAAGAATCACCTTGATAATTTTCATTGATTGAATAATATAATCCCTCTATTCTTTTGCTGTCCTTCTGATAATCAATGAATTCACCCGTTTCCAAATCTAAATAATATGGTTTAATTTCTGTCTTAGAGACCGGAATACCATTTACCTTTTTTTCTGTACTCTTTTGAATATTGACCGACAAAACTTCTTTTCCGCTAGATAGTGTATTTAAAGATGGACCAACTGTACTTAATCCCCAGCCTTCACCTTTTTCTCGAAGCCATTTTAATACATCAACCTCTTTCTTTTTTAAAGTTTGATCTTTTGTATCATAGATTAATAAACGATAGGTACTTCCACCTTTTTTGCGCGACATCGTTTTAAAATTCTCTCTAATGATAAAACGTTTACCTGCCATGATAACATCATTGTTATGATATTCAACCTTACTTTGTGGATCGTTCTTAAGGTGCTTACGAATTTGTTTATCTTCTTCCGGATCTTTACTAACCCACTTTGCTACGATGCCCTTATCTCCTAGAAATTCATAATCACCAATTTCGTAATCACCACTGTAAGTGTACACATTATTGTAATAATCTTCTTTTTCTTGTTTATCTTGGTAGTATTTCCAGACAAATAATCCTAAAATTGCAACAAAAATCGCAGACAATATTGCAATCTTTTTAAATCTCTTCATTCCTTCTCCTTCTTATCTACAGCCTTTGCATATTGCTCAGTCAGATCCTCGCAAATGAACTGTAATTCTATTCCCTACTATCATACCGAAATACAGTTTGAAGTTCAAGTTAGTCACTAGCTAGGGGAATTAGATACGAAAATGAGACCAGAGGGTCTCTTAGAATGTAAACAAACTATCTTAAATTATAATAAGTTGAGAAAATATTGAAACTTTCCGCTGTGAGAAAAGTGTTAGAAACAATTGTGTTTCTAACACTCGGGAGTTTTGGAACTTTAGGTCCAAAACTAAGTCATGGAACTTCGAAGAAGTTCGCTGACGTCCGTACTCACCTAAGGAAAGTTTTTGATACGACTTGTCTTCAATCTCAGACCGTTGAGCTCTCTCTTTCTATTTGCTTTCTTCTAAATAAACAGCATACAAAAAATCCACTCACTCAAGGTGAAATGGATTGTTTCTTCATTAACGGTTCAACAAGAAATTGAACAATTTTTCGACAATTTTTACGACCAACCAGCATAAGAATCCGATATAGCTGAAATAGAAAATGAGTGACAAAATCGTAATAATCATGGTTTCCTCCTTCGTCGATTGCAAGTACTTGTCTTATTATACCTTTTTATGCAATCGAACTCAATAGAATTTTGAAAATTGTCTGATTATTCTTTTTCTTCTTTAGCTTCTTTGGTGTCTTGATCGGCTTCTTCACTGCCTTTATTGACAGCAGTCTTAAATTCAGCAAACATTTTGCCGATGGACTGGCCCAACTCAGGCAGGCGTTTTGGTCCAAAAATCAAGAGGGCGCCCAGGATGATGATGATCAATCCTGGTGCTCCAATATCACGTAAAATTCCCATTAGTTTCTCCTTTTTCTTGAATAGATGACTTTACTGATGGCGACACTCACTTCAAATAAGAGGATCAAAGGGAGTGTCATGGCCAAGTCACTGATAAAGTCTGCAGGGGTTAGCACGACGGCTAAGACCAGCAGGACAAAGTAAGCGTAACGTCGGTAGGTTATTAAAAACTGTGGTGTCAAGATCCCAATCGAGGTCAGAAAAGCGACCAAAACCGGTAACTCGAACAAAACCCCTAAAGGCAAGGTGGTGTGCCATAAGAAGGTTAAATAATTTTGTGCCGTCAATTGGGTATCAAACAGCCCATCTCCCAACCGCATCAAGACCTCTAAAATAGCTGGGCTGACAAAGAAATAACCAAATGCAAGTCCCAGCACAAAGCAAATAAAGCTAGCTGGGATGTAGGCAAAGACTGCACGCGCCTCCTTCTCCTTCAAAGCCGGCCTTACAAATTGCCAAATCTGGTAGACAATAAAGGGCAAGGTCAGACTAAAGGCTGTGAGATTAGCCAGCGATACATAGATCCAGAGGATATCATTCGGTCCCAGCACCAGCAGTTTTTGATGCAGGCTAGCCGTCAAGGCTTGGTAGAGCACTCCTCCAAATACAAAGGCTACGATGAAGACGATAATATAACATAAGACTACTGCGATCAATCGTTTTCGAAATTCGACCAAATGTTCAACAATAGTCATTTCATCTGCTCTACTCTTTGCCATGTTGTCTCACCGTAACGAGTGCGATCAAGGCCACAAAGATACCTTGAGGAAGAAGAACTTCCCAGCTTGGATAGATCCCCGCCCAATCGATAGTTGGAAGTCCATTGACCAAATGGCTAGGTAGGATATTGGTCAACTGCAGGACGTGGATGCTGACACCGAGCATCTTGAAGGCCAAGGCGTAAATCAACCACGTCAGAATGAAAAAGATTCGATGAGGTTGGATCGCTTGACTAGCCTTGGTCATGGCCACTGCAATAATGATGAGAACGGCTATGGCAAGCCCGATTCCTAATATGAAATGAGCGGTTGTAATTCGTGGAATGATTCCAACATAAAAGAGAATGGTCTCAGCCCCTTCACGAAAGACTGCTAAGAAACTGAGGGCAAACATAGAGACAAAACTTCCTGTAGCCGTTACCGTCTTCATCTGACGATCCATAAAGGCATTCCACTGTTTGACAGAGGACTTGCTGTGTAGCCAAATTCCAATGAGGATCATCATGACCACTGCGAAAATCCCAACTCCCCCTTCAATGATTTCCCGGTTAGACCCCGAAGTAACGGCAGGAAAAGCTACTTGCAAAACAAGAGCGATCGCTGCGCTGGCAAGAACCCCCGCAAGAGCTCCACCGTAGACCCATTTGAGGCCTTTGCGCATCTTAGCAGCCTTAAGGGTCGTCACAAGGGCCATGACGATCAGAAGCGCTTCTACTCCTTCACGCAGAAGAATCAACATAGCATCAAAAGCGTTGTAAGAAGCTGTCGTATCGATCGCAGAAAGGTCCCTAATCAAGGTTTGTAATATCTCTTGATAGGTCTTTTCTTTCCCCTTAACCATAATGACCGGGGATTCGCTCTCTACGCGCGTGTAGAGACTGGGATTGGTCGTGCTGACATCCCCTTCGATAGTTGGCCAGATGGTGATAAACTGCTTCATAGTCGCTGCAGCAGACTTATCGTCGCCGGATTGGAATTGGCTTTGCGCCTTCTCCAAAAGCTTGATCCCATCGTTCAACGTCAAATCCGTACTGGCATTGCTAATGGCTTCTCCTTTTACAAAGGCATCAATCCCATTTTTGAGGTCATCATAAGAGGACTGGATGTTGGTGAAATCGGTAGGCTCTGTTTCAATACTACTGCGTAAGAGCGAAATGGCCGTCTCGATTTTGCCATAGTAGGCTGTGCTGTGATCTCTTACCACCGCTTCGTTTCGCGTCCAGGTATTATTGAGATCGGCATAGGTTTGACGAGTTTTATCCAGATCCTTAGCTGTAATGGCCTCTTGTAGATTCTTAAAGTAAGGTGCGAGGCGACTCACGAGTTTGTCTTTTTCCGCCTCTAAATCGACCGGATTTTGCTCTTTTTCAAAAGCGAGCAAGGCTGATGAGATCTTGGTAAGATCGTCTTTGGTTACCTCCCCTTTTATAGCCAGGGCTTGGCTAACTTTTTTCCCTGCTTTGGAATCATGGTGGTCTTTGGATTCAAAATCAGCCTGAATCTCAGCGATTAAGGCCTTGGCCTTTTCCTGGTCCTTATTTTGTACAGCGGTTGTTGCATCTGTGATCTTGATAAAGAGATCGCTATAAGACTCCGCAGCCACTGGATGAGTCCAGAACAAGGCAAGAAGGCCTAACAGGATCAAGAATTTATTCAAAGAGTGCTTGACCAAGATACCCTCCTTTCTCAACGCCTGCAAAGCAAGCAAAGAGTCCACTTCCGATATGGGTGATGTACTCGTTCATTTTATCCACCGCGCCCAAGTTGGTTTGGATTTTGACAAAGCTGTTCGGATCCTTTTGAAAGGCGATAAAAATCAAACCTGCATCAAATTGCCCAGTCTGTTCATTGATGCCATCCGAATAGGAATATGACCTCCGTAAAATCGGTCGATCCACTTCTTTGGCCAAACGGACATGTGAATCTACTGGTAGTTTAGATAAATCTACTTCATCAAATTCGTTGGTTTTACCAAAGGGAGCACCGGACTCCTTGTAGCGACCAAAGGTATTTTCCTGCTCCTGCAAATTGGTCCGATCCCAAGTTTCCAAGTGCATTTGCACTAGGCGAAGAGCCATATAGGAACCACCCTTCATCCAGTCCTTGCTGTCAGTCCAGACGACCTTATCAAAGTCCTTCTTCGTCGTGACATTTGCTGTTCCATCCTTGAAACCAAAGAGGTTGCGGGGCGTTTCTTTTCGGTCACCAATGGCCGCAAAACCGGATTTGCTCCACTTCATGGTAATGGTATTGCGACCCTTACGAATCAGATTTCGCACCGCATGAAAGGCTACTTGCTCATCGTCTGCACAGGCCTGAATGACGATATCGCCACCTGTATATTTGTCCTGCAACTGCTCCTTTGGAAATGGGGGCAAATCACGAAAGAGTTTCGGACGTTTGGACTCCAAGCCCAGTTTCTTTAGAAAGGAAGCCGAAACCCCAAAAGTCAGGCTCAAGCGATAGGGGTTAAGTCCTACTGTTTCACCTGTATCTGTTGGTGGCAAGAGGGCATTGGCCCCATCTTTTTTGACCAACTCTCCTTCGACTAATTTACTACTATAATCGGTCCAGTCTTTAAAGAGCTGGATGACTTCTTTTTTGTCCGTCGTATGAAGATCTAATACAACCAAGTAGCAAGCCTTCTGCATGGCCGTTGTAATCCCTGCTTGGTGCTTGCCATAAAAGGAGATGTCTTCATCCCCATCATAAGCTTTTTTGCTGGAACTGTCTTGATTAGCGAAAAAAGCAGATGCACCAGAGAGGCCCAGCGCTAGACCAGCCCCTCCAATACCTGCTTTTTTAAGAAATTCACGACGGTCCATTTTTTTATCTAAAAATTTTTCGTCAGCCATTTTTCTTATTTCCCATCTAAAATCACACCCATTTGAGACAAAGGTTCACCGAGTTTGGTCACAGCTTCTGCCAATTCCTTGGTATCTTCCTTTGATAAATCTGTATAAGACTTATAGTTTGAATCATCTGTCATGTGTTTGTCCAATAAAGCATTCACATTCTTAAATTCTGCTTCCAAGGTTTTAACCAATTTGGCATCTTTTTTCTCAATCAAGGGTTTAAAGAGAGAGAAGATCTTTTCAGCCCCTTCAATGTTGGCACGGAAGTCGTAAAGATCTGTATGAGAGAAGACTTCTTCTTCACCTGTAATCTTTTGCGTTGCCACTTCATTGAGTAGATCGACAGCTCCGGTCAACATGATATCCGGTGTGACTTCTACTGTAGCAATTTTAGCTTTCAACTCCTTGATATCGTTCACCAGTTGGTCAGCGTATTTGTCTGTTCCATCTGTAGTATTGTTTTCCCAAAGGATACGCTCAATCCGGTGGAAACCTGACCAGCCATCTTCTGATTTATTTTCATCCACATAATCCACCAAGCGGTAGTCGATCTTGACATCCGATTCCCCGAAAGTTTCAGCAATCGGTTCGGAACGTTCATAGGCCATACGGATCAAGGGATATTGCTTTTTGGCTTCTTCCAAATTACCGTCTTTTAGGGTAGCACGGAATCCTTCTGTATCCTTGAGCAATTGGTCAATTTGCATTTCGACAAAATCTTTGTATTCAGCCGTCGCATTGTCCAAGGTCTTCTGGTCAGCCTTTGACAACTGCACCGTTGAGCTAG
>ERZ841116.903-NODE-903-length-17986-cov-24.952206_pt1 | contig 17986 bp, 13 predicted proteins | sample MGYA00519875_ERZ841116 | MGnify/ENA primary metagenome ERZ841116 (study PRJEB31850, sample SAMEA3708889) | human gut metagenome | biome: human gut; feature: human-associated habitat; material: faeces | place: China | collected 2014 ... | reverse complement strand
TGGCGAGCTATGCTTACAGCATATCTCTCATCATTGCTAATATCGCCATCGCGGTTTCTGCCGTAGGTTATGGCGCAGCTTTCTTTGGTGTTGACCTTAATGCAACACAAACAAGCCAAGTAACAATTGTGCTCTTGTGGTTTGCAGCGATTTTGAACTTCCGAGGCAATCGCTTCACAGGTCGACTCAGCAACATGACTATTTGGGGCTCTATTGTTCCGGTTCTTTTAATCGGTACAATCGGCTGGTACTGGTTTGATCCGTCTATCTATTGGGCGGCATGGAACCCAAATGATCTTCCGCTTTATGATGCGGTAAAACAATCTATTTCCCTAACTTTATGGGGCTTCCTAGGGTTTGAGTCCGCAGCGGCTAATGCTGATGCTGTTGAGAATCCAAAGAAAAACGTACCTATCGCAACTGTGGCGGGTACATTAGCAGTGGCAGTGGTTTATATCTTGTCCACAAACGTTATGGCAGGTATTGTGCCTAACGTTGACTTATTAAATTCTAACGCACCATTCGGTTTGACATTCGTATACATGTTCAATGATACAATTGCAAACATCGTTATGGCTGCTATGGTTATTTCTTGCTTTGGCGCTTTACTTTGCTGGCAATTCACATTGTCTCGCGTATTTAAAAGCGCAGCGGAACATGGTTACTTCCCTAAAGTGTTCGCTCGTGTAAATAGTAAGGATGCTCCTGTTCGTGGCGTATTCATTCTACTTGCTGTTGAAACATTACTTACATTGTTCACTGCAAGTGATTCCTTGCGTGAGCAATTTGAAGTATTGGTAAATTTGGCGGTTGTAACTAACGTAGTACCATATGTATTGTGCATCTTAGCAGTACCTACAATGATGCGTATGGCTGGCGTAGCTGAAAGCCGTATTAAACGTTCCAACTACCTGTTCGGCGCAGGCGTTATCTACTGTTTATATGCAATCTACGCATGTGGCTTTGATGCTATGGTAGGTAGTGCAGTAGCGGTAAGCATCGGCTTCGTGATCTATGTTTTGCGTAAAGCGTGGGATACACGCAGAGCGCACCGCTTACAACAAAGTATCGATTAACTGAATATCTCTCGTCTTATTAGAGGCTGTTACTTAGTAACAGCCTCTTTTTTGTATTGTACGTAAGAGTGAGGTCGCTATGGTAAGACAGGTTAAATTTTACTTACGCCTATTTTAAATCTTTAGAGATTCAAGATATATATTCGGTCTTTTAGGGGTTTAAGATGTATAGATACTATATTTATATTAACTATACTTATGAATGGTATAGTTATTAATTATAATTGATAGGTAGTTGATACAGGGATAAAAATTTTTTTTGTAGGTATGAAAAAAAATATGAGAAAATTACCATTATCACAATAATTAATATATATACAGTTGTATACAGTTAATACGGTAAAAAATCATATATATAAAGTGATTTATATAAGTTTATACATAAATAGAGACTTAATCACTAATCGATAATTTTTATTAGTATAAAAATTATATTGAAAATCTACGATGTACACATACCCCTAAGGGGTATGTGTATTGAAAACAGAGTATTAATATAGTATATTTATAATCGATAAAAACGAATGAACTAGTGAGTGTCGGTGTTCACCGAGCGTAAAAGAGGAAAATGGGTGTAAATCTCATACTATGCAAATAGCTGTAATGAGGAGCAAGATTTCATTATAGGGTCACTGGGAAACTGGGAAGGCCGAAATGTTGCGATGAATCTGAGTCAGAAAGCCTGCTCTAAATGCATGGTATTCATATACTGTGCTTAATTTAGGTTAGTCAGGAGACTAGCCTTTTTTGGTTTTTTTCTGGCGATTATATTTCCCTTATTTTCGCGTATTACTGCTGGGTTGAGCGGATGATAACATTAGTTTTCGTTTGATTTGTTGTTAGTATTTAGAGAGTTTAGGAGGCGCCTATGGGCAAACGCTTTGTCAAACAGTTGGGGCAATTTATTGTGACCTTGTTTGGCATTACATTTTTGACATTTTGTCTCACCTATTTAGCACCAGGCGATCCAGTAACGATGCTACTAGAAACGGCAGATACTATCGTGTCTCAGGAGCTCATCGATGAGACTCGAGCTCAGCTTGGGTTAGATAAGCCGTTTATAGTGCAATATGCAAACTGGGTTGTGAATGCAGCACAAGGTGACTTGGGAATGAGTTATTCGGCTAAAAAGCCAGTAGTAGATCGTATGTTGGAGGCTTTACCGGGAACAGTAATGTTAGCGGGTACTGCTTTAGTATTCACTCTGCTTTATGCGTTGCCAGCAGGGATTATAAGCGCCTTAAATCGCAATAAGTGGATTGACTATTTGTTACGATCTGCTTCCTTCGTTGGTGTATCTATGCCATCGTTCTGGTTAGGTCTTGTACTTATTTATATCTTTGGTCTTAAACTAGGTCTCGTACCTATTGCTACATCTCGAGTGACGCCGATTGGTGTTATCTTGCCAGCTGTTACCTTAGCTGTCGTAGTTGGTTCTAAGTATATGCGTCAAGTACGACTCGTTATCCTTGAAGAAATGGAAAAGGATTACGTTATTGGTGCTCGTGCTCGTGGTGTGAGTGAGACAAAAATTTTATTCGGTCATATTCTGCCAAATGCAGTATTGCCACTCATCACTATTCTTGGTGTTCTCATGGGTTGGTTATTAGGCGGTGTAGCGGTCGTAGAAATGGTATTCTCTTGGCCTGGTCTAGGAAACATGGCAGTTTACGCTATTACCATGCGCGACTATCCATTGATCGAAGGCTTTGTATTGTGGGTTGCCTTAGCATATATGTGTATCAATGCATTAATTGATGCATCATATATCTTATTAGACCCTAGATTGAAACGGGAGAGAGCATAATGGCAGAATTTATTCAAAAACATAAATTGTTCTCTTTCTATAGCAGCTTGATGATTCTCGTAGTTATCGTTGCTATCTTTGCGCCTTGGCTCGCACCTGGTGATGCTTTCACCTCAAATATGAGCCAAGCATTGCAAGCGCCAAGCAGTCAACACTGGTTTGGTACGGATAAATTGGGCCGTGATGTATTATCTCGCGTCATTTATGGTACTCAATTATCCTTGTTTATGGGTGTTACAATCGTAGTTATCATGGTGAGCATTGGTACAATCATCGGTGCTGCTGCAGGTTATTTCGGCGGCAAAGTTGAAATGGTGCTCATGCGTTTAGCAGACATCATGTTATCCTTCCCGGGTATCGTTTTGGCCATTGCTATTGCTGGTATCCTTGGTGGTAGCATCGTGAATACGATTTTAGCCTTGTCCGTTGTAGGTTGGGCAAAATATGCTCGTATCGTACGTTCCATGACTTTGAAAGTACGTGGTGAAGAATATGTAACAGCAGCCGTTATGATGGGTGCTAATACATCAACGATTATTAGACGTCATATTATTCCTAATATTATGCCTCTTGTTATTACTACAGGTGCACTAGATATTGGGGCGATTATGATTGAGGTAGCAGGTCTATCCTTCCTAGGCTTTGGTGCTCAGCCGCCAACACCAGAATGGGGCCTTATGCTCAATGAAGGCCGCCAGTACTTGCAAACGAGCCCATGGCTCATGGCATTCCCTGGTATGTCTATTCTTATCGTAGTGGCTATCTTTAACCTTTGGTCCGATTCCTTGCGTGACGTAGTGGATCCGAAGAACCAAGGGTAATCTATGAGATGTATTCATTTTCTAGAACTTTCTTTTGTGAAAGTATCTAGATGAATAGATTGTAATGTATGTTTTTTCCATCACTGACTGTGTGGGATTGTCATAGTCATGATGTGTAAATTATTATGTTTTGTATGTCATTGTACAAGGAGATTTTACATGAAAAAATCTTGGAAAAAAGCCCTCTTAGCAGGTCTTAGCATTGTAATGATGGGTTCTTTCATCGCAGGTTGTGGCTCCGATAACAACGGTTCTGCCAATAAAGATGTATTGAAAGTAGGCGTAACTAACTTCGCCTCTACCTTAGAGCCTACGGAAAACTTCTTCGCTTGGGTTGTAATGCGCTATGGTGTAGGCGAAACATTATCTAAATTCGACGAGCAAATGAAACCTCAACCTTGGATTGCTTCTAAATGGGAAGTATCTCCAGACCATAAAACATGGACTTTTACTATCAACGATAAAGTAACATTCTCTAATGGTAAAAAAGTTGATGCAGCAGCTGTTAAAGCATCTATCGAACGGGCTTTTGAAAAATCCAATCGTGCAAAAACGTTCTTTGAATATGATTCCATCGAAGCAAATGGTCAACAATTGGTAATTCATACGACGAAAGAATATCCTAATATGCCTGGTCTTTTGGCTGACCCATTATTCTTAATTGTTGATGTCCAATCTGAAAAAGATGGTCGTAACTTTGCTAAAGAAGGTCCTATCGGTACAGGTCCGTACGTAGTTAAATCTTTCACAAAAGAACGGGCTGAAATGGTAGCGAATGATAAATACTGGGATGGTACAGTACCATTCAAAACTGTAGAAATTCCTTCTATCGATGACCCTAATACTCGTGCATTGAGCTTGCAATCTGGCGATATCGACATGGCTGTAAACATTGGCCCAGGCGAAATTGGCTTGTTCCAAGGCAATAATAAATTTAAAGTAGATGAAATTGCATCTCTTCGTGTTGTATTAGCACGTATCAACCAAAAAGGCGTTCTTGGTGACGACAAGGTTCGCGCTGCTGTCATCTCTGCAACAGATCGTAAGAGCTATGCAGATGTATTGTTAAAAGGTACATTTATTCCTGGGTCTGCTCCAATTCCGCCATCCATGGACTATGGATTCAAGGATTTGAAAGATCCTAATGCATATAATCCTGAACGCTCTAAACAATTGTTAGCGGAAGACGGTTGGAAAGATACTGATGGCGACGGCATCCTTGATAAAGATGGTAAACCATTAACATTCAACTTCGTAGTATATAATTCTCGTGCTGAATTGCCGCTTTATGCAGAAGCTGTCCAAGCTGACCTCAAAAAAGTTGGTATCGATATGAAAATTAAAACAGTTGACTACAACTTGATCGATAAAATGGGTCAAGATGGCGACTATGATATGCTTATTTCCAACATCGTAACGGCTAATACAGGCGATCCAATCTGGTTCTTGGCTAACTACTGGCATACAAATGACAATGGTTCCAACCCTCAAAACGGTTCTGGTTACTCCAATCCACAAGTTGACCAATTGTTAGATGCAGCTGAAACTGAATTCGACCCTGCTAAACGTCGTGAATACGCAATCCAAATTCAACAATTATTGATGAATGATGGTGCTGCATTATTCTTAGGTTATCCTAAAACTAACATTGTTACTGGTTCTTACTTGAAAGGTGCTGTCATGTACCCAAGTGATTACTACTGGATTACTAATAAAATTACAAAATAGTGAGGAGCTATAATGGCAGAAAACATACTAACTGTAGAAAACCTTAACATTGCGTACCAAGGTGTGCCTGCTGTTATGGATGTGAACTTTACCTTGGAACGCGGTAAGGTATTAACCATTGTAGGTGAGTCCGGATCCGGTAAAACTACTGTAATCCGGGCCCTCATGGGTTTATTACCTGTAGGTGGTGAGGTTACAGACGGTACAATGATCTTTAACGGTCACGACCTTCGTACCCTATCTAAGTCAGAATGGAGAGCCATACGTGGTAAAGATATGGCTATGATTTTCCAAGATAGTGGTAGTGCATTAGATCCAATTGTTCGCATTGGTAAACAATTTAGAGAATTGTTTACATCTCATATTGAAATCATTAATGATGAATGTGATCGACGAGCAATTGAGTTATTAGAATCTGTATCTCTTCCTAATGGAGCGGATATATTGCGCCGTTATCCACACGAATTATCTGGTGGTCAACGTCAACGTGTTGGTATTGCTATGGCGTTAGCATTGGACCCAGCATTACTCATCGGTGACGAACCGACATCTGCACTCGATGTAACAACACAATCTCAAGTGGTTATGCAAATGCTTGAACTAGCTAAAGAGCATAATTCTGCAATAGTCATGGTAACTCATAACCTTGGTGTAGCAGCGTATATGTCTGACTATATTATTGTTATGAAAAAGGGCTGTGTTGTAGATGCTGGAACCCCACAAGATATTTTGGAAAATCCATCTAATGAATATACGAAACAACTAAAAGACGCTGTGCCAACATTGGGAGGAGGTCGTTACATTGACTAATTACGCAGTAGAAATTAAGAATGTATATAAACGATTCCCACTTCCTACTGGTGGTGAGCTTGAAGCATGTAAGGATATTAATATAACTCTCGAAAAAGGTCAGTCCCTTGGTATTGTAGGGGAATCTGGCTCAGGGAAAACAACATTGGTTCGTATGATCATGAAGATGCTTCCTATTACAGAAGGCGAGATTTATGTAGATGGTGTAGAGATTCAACATATGAACTCCGAACAAACGAAAGAATACCGTAAAAAGATTCAAATGGTATTCCAAGATCCATCTGCAGCTTTTAACCCACGTATGAAGGTTAAAGATATCATTCTTGAGCCACTTTATAATTTTGGTCTTCTTGAAAAGGGAAAAGAAGAGCAAATCGCAGGTGACTACCTGGAAATGGTAGATTTACCTCGCGAGTTTATGCATCGCTATCCTCATGAAATGTCTGGTGGTCAACGCCAACGTGTTGCCATTGCTCGTGCTATCGTTTTAGAGCCCGAAATCCTGGTGTTAGACGAGGCTACTAGTGCTCTAGACGTATCTGTACAAGACTCCATTGCGTACCTTTTGGCGCGTTTACAAAAAAAGAAAAATTTAACATACCTATTTATTGCTCATGATATTGCCTTTATTCGTACGATGTGCCACAAGGTGGTCGTAATGTACAAAGGTGCTATCGTTGAAGAACTAGATGCTTTCCACTTGGCGGATGCAAAACATCCATATACAAAGGTTTTATTGAGCTCTATCTTTGAAATTGGTCAAGATCATAAGCCGCTTACCTTGGATGAGGCTGCACTAGAAGCATAATGTAAGAAACTCATTCAAATGCATAGATTTTGAATGTTAGACTTCGAGCGAATAGATTTAAAATGTAGAGTTTTAAATCGTATAGGTAAATTAAAATAGCAGTTAGTTTCAAGACTAACTGCTATTTTTATGCATAGTTAAAATATGAAATTTTTTAATAGATATATTGAAATGTTTCTCAAATTATACATTGTGTTAACACCTAATATATAGTATAGTTGACTGTATAAAATATACCCCTATGGGTATAACAAGATATGCTCATATGAAGTGATGTACATAGATTTTTTTATATTAACTATTGTAAAAGCAGGTTATATTTACTAGATTATGTTAATGCAAAAAATAGTGAGTATCTGAGTATAAATAGATAGTTAATGTGTGTAGAAAGGTAGGTGTATAAATGAAAGGATTACGCAAGGCTTTACTAATTGGTATGACCCTTGGTGTGACTATGCTCGGAACTGTTGGTTGTATGAATCAAGATTCTGCTTCATCTAATGATGTATTAAAGGTAGGGGCTATTAGTTTTGCTGGCACATTAGAACCAACGGAAAATTATTTTAGTTGGGCCGTTGTACGATTTGGTATAGGTGAAACGCTTATCAAGTTTGATGATCAAATGAAAGCAACGCCTTGGCTTGCCACCTCTTGGAAGCAAGGTGATGACAAGTTAACATGGACTTTCACCATCAATGATAAAGTTAAATTCTCAAATGGTAATAGTTTGACAGCTGAGGCGGTAAAAGCATCTTTAGAACGAACTTTTGCTAAAAGTAAACGAGCAAAAACGTTCTTTAACTATACAGAAATTACTGCTAACGGTCAGGAGTTGACCATCAAGACTGACAAGGAATATTATAACTTGCCCAACTTGTTAGGAGATCCATTGTTTTTGATTATGGATGTGACAGCAGAGGCGAATGGTCGTGATATTGCAAAGGAAGGTCCTATTGGTACTGGTCCATATGTAGTATCCTCTTTCACAAAAGAGCGTGCTGAACTAAAACGTAATGATAATTACTGGGATGGTAAAGCAGGCTTTGCCAAGGTTGAGATCCCTTCCATTAATGATGCGAATACGCGTGCTATGGCATTACAATCTGGTGATGTAGATATGGCTATTAGCATTGGACCTGGTGAATATAGTATCTTCCAAAATGATAAGAACTTTACTATCTATGAAATGTCTTCCTTGCGTGACGTATTTGTTCGTATGGGGCAAAAGGGGAAACTACGAAATCCAAATCTTCGTTCAGCCCTCATTGCAGCAGCAGACCGTGAGTCTTATGCGAAAAATCTCATGAAAGATACGTTTGTAGCTGGTAAGGCTCCATTGCCGCCATCCATCGATTATGGGTTTAACCAATTACGTGATCCTAATAAATATAATGTAGAGCGCGCTAAAGAATTACTTAAACGAGAAGGCTATGAAGATACGAATGGTGATGGCATTGTCGATAAAGATGGTGAAAACCTCGTACTTGATTTTTATGCCTACACGACTCGTCCTGAATTGCCATTATATGCGGAAGCATTACAAGCGGACTACAAAAAAATCGGTGTAGATTTACGAATTAAAATCGTAGATTATGCGGTTATCGACACATTATCTCAATCTGGTGATTATGATATGATTATCTCCAGTGTTGTAACCGCTAATACGGGACAACCAGTATGGTTCTTGAAACAATATTGGGGTACAGGCGTTGAAACTAATGGGTCTGGCTTCTCTAATCCTCGTTTCGATGAATTGTTGGCTCTTGGTGAAAGCAGTAGCGACCCAGTGGTGCGTCGTAATGCGGTTATCAATGCGCAACAACTGATGTTAGATAACGCTGTAGCATTATTCCTTGGGTATCCTAAAATTAATATTGTAGGTAATAAACATATTGATGGTATCAAGATAACACCGTCTGAATATTACATCATTACAAAAGATTTGAAAAAGAAATAAAGTTTGCTGCTTACATAAAAATAAAAGGACTAGCTCGCATGGGCTAGTCCTTTGTGTTATCTAAATATTATTTTTTTTCTGTTACATCTAAGTCTGCCATGTTAACTGCATTGGCCTTGCCAATCATTTTATTATACTTGGTAAATAATTGCGTATAAGCTTCGCCATAAGATGAGTTGATAATAATGTAGTTGCGTGCCTCTGCAACAAATTCTTTTACTGAGTCTTGATACTCTCTTACCGCATTTTGTACTTCTGGTGTAGTACCAGGTTGTAATTTATTGAGGCGTTGTGTAATTTGTTGTAAGTTTGATTCTACCTTTTGGGTGTCTGTATTCCCATCTGGATCAATAAGGTCAATAGTTTGTGCTGTTATGAGATTTATCTCTATAAAGTTAACCGCATTTTCCCGTTTTTCTCCCTGATACTCAGTCATGCGTTCGTTATAAAGCTCATTATTACGATTATCTAAAGCTAAGTCTAATGCATTATATGTAGCGTAGAACTGTTCTGCTAAAGGTACATATTGAGCTGCTAGCTCATCGCTACCTTTATAATTATCCTTTTCATAACGACGTTCCACATAGTAAGATTGCAACTGATCAGCAATAGGAATAATTTGATCAAGTACTACGAGGACATCATTTGTTGCTTGGTTTACATCTTCATAGGGCGTAGAACTATCTTGTTTTGCTACCTCTAATGCAGCTTTAAGTTCCTTATATTTAGGTAAGGTAATCGTCGTATTATGAGACCCATTGCGCAACTCTTCAAGAGTTGGCTGTAATTGGCTAGCATAGGCTACACTGTATGAGTTATATGCATCTAATGCAACAATATAAGGTCGTATGGCGTTGATTTTATCGTCAACGGTTGATCGATATAAAATTGTCGTTGTATTGGATGATAAGAGTGTATACACCCCATAGATCCCACCACCGATAATAGCAGCACCAAGCACAATGGCTGCTATTAACTTGATGTACCCCTTTTTCAACTGCGCACGCTCCTTGAAAACACACTAACTCTTTTGGATCCATTTGGACAGACTAATGTCCTAAGAGTAATTATTTACATTATATCACAACTTTACGTGGCAAAAAAGACGTATAGATACGATAATTATAAGGAATAGATGAAAATGTTAGATTTAAATGTATATTTATATTTATAATTAGCGATTAATTGATGAATGAGGCTGTAAGCTGTTATAAAAATATACTTTTAAAAGTAAAACTATATACTCTCTAGACGTTGTAGCTGCGGCTGGTATAATAGCAAGTATAGTATTCATTATATAGGGAGTTCGTTATGTCAGAATCGAATCAATTAATCAATTTTGCTACATCTTCGGAACTTATTGCTAATGGGGAAGGGCGTAATGTATTATCTGCCATTGAAGATGGGTTACGCAATTGTGATGAGTTTTTAATATCAGTAGCATTTATTACTCCAGAAGGTTTGTTGACATTAAAGCCAATCCTAAAGGAATTAGAAGAGCGTGGTGTTCATGGTCGTGTGTTAACGACGGATTATCTTGGTTTTAATAGTCCACAAGTTTTGGAAGATTTAGGAAATTTAAATAATATTGAGTTAAAAGTGTATTGCACTACACAAGGTAGTGGTCATGGATTCCATACAAAAGGCTACATTTTTAGAAAAGATGAATCTTATCAGATTATAGTTGGTAGTTCTAATTTAACTATTAATGCATTAAAGAAAAATCGTGAATGGAATACTAGATCTGAAGCTCATTGCAGTGATACCTATGCTAGAGAAATTACGGAAGAATTTGACTTGTATTGGAATTCAAAATTTTCTATTCCTTATGAAGATTTTATTCCTTGGTATAAACCAAGATGGGTGCGTCCAGAGCGAACTTCACAAAGGACTGTAGCAGAGCAATTTAGAAAAATAGATTTGCTTCAACTGGAACCTAATAGTATGCAACAACAGTTTATTGCTAATTTCAATGAACTAAGGGCTAATAATGCTAAAAGAGGTCTTTTGATCTCTGCTACTGGTACTGGCAAAACCTATGCGGCGGCTTTTGCTATGAGAGAGATGAGGCCTAAAAGAATATTATTTTTAGTACATCGTGAACAAATTGCAAAACAAGCGATCGCTAGTTTTGAGCGGATTTATAATGATCCATCTATTACATTTGGTTTAGTTTCTGGGAATGCTAAATACTATAATGCGACTCATGTATTCTCTACCATGCAAATGATGGGCCGTAATGATGTAATGAAACAGTATGCTCCAAAGGAGTTTGACTGTATTATCATTGACGAAGTGCATCGCGCAGGTTCAGATAGCTATCAACGCATTATTGAATACTTTGAGCCTCAGTTTTTATTGGGAATGACGGCTAGCCCGGAACGTACAGATGGATACGATTTATATGAATTATTTGACCATAATATTATTTACGAAATTCGATTACAACAGGCTTTAGAATTAGAAGAAGATTTACTATGTCCATTTCATTATTTTGGCATTAGTGATTTGTGGGTGGATACTCAAGAAGATATTTCTGATATGGAGGTATCCTTTTCAAATTTGTCTACAAAAGAGCGGGTAGATAAAATTATAGAAAAGATTCGCTATTTTGGACATAGTGGTAGTCGTGTAAAGGGGCTAGTATTCTGTAGTAATCGAGTTGAGGCAAAAGCATTGTCTGATGCTTTTAACGAGCGTGGTGTTTATCGCACTGTATGTTTAACTGGTGAAGATAGCCAAGAAACTAGGGAAATAGCAATTGCTCGATTAACGGGAACTGGTGATTATCAGGGACGTTCAGACCTGCAATTAGATTATATCTTTACCGTAGATATCTTTAATGAAGGTGTAGATATTCCAGAAATTAATCAAGTTATTATGTTACGTCAAACTGAAAGCCCGATAATCTTTATTCAACAACTCGGACGTGGTCTTCGTAAATTTGAAGATAAAGAATATGTAGTTATCTTGGATTTTATTGGGAATTATACTAATAACTTTATGATTCCATTAGCCTTATCAGGTGATAGGAGCTATAATAAAGATACATTGCGTCGTTATGTACAAGCTGGTAATCGTATTATTCCAGGTACCTCAACTGTACATTTTGATAAAATTGCAAAACAACGCATTTATGAATCTATTGATACGGCAAGATTTTCCGATATGAAATTAATTAAAGAAGCTTATTTCAATTTACGCTTCAAATTAGGTCGTATTCCTAAAATTTCTGATTTTGCCGATCATAGTTCGATTGATGTTAGTAGAATTTTTAGTAAATTTAAGTCCTATCATCATTTCTTGATAAAGATTAAGGATAAGGACTATGATATATCCTTTACACCTGTTCAGGAGAGAATGTTACATTTTATATCTCAGAAATTAACGACAGGTATACGTGCTAGAGAACTTCTATTATTACAGGCGTTATTAGATGGTTGTGACGATATCATTAACTATGTATCTGAAGAGCTTTATAACAATTACAATGTAGATTTATCTGAATATGGACGAATTAATCTTATCAATATGATGACAAATCGATTTGGTGTTCAAGTAGCACAAAAAACCTTTGCTGATAGTGAGTTTATTGAGTTCTTTAATGGTAAGTATGGTATATCCCAAATTTTTAAACAGGCTTTAGAAGATACTAATTTTAAAGAACAAGTTCAAGAACTTGTTACATATGGCTTCAAGCAGTTTAATGAAAGGTATAAAGATAATACTTATAGTAATACACCATTTGTATTGTATGAGAAATACACATATGAACAAGTTTGTCAATTATTAGAGTGGCCTCAAAACGAAGTTCCACTTAATATTGGGGGCTATAAATTCCATAAGGAAACAAAGACTTATCCCGTATTTATCAATTATCATAAATCAGATGATATTCAAGATACAATTAAATACGAGGATAGATTTGAAAATCCAGGATTACTTAAGGCCATTTCTAAAAATAAACGATCCTTTGCCTCTGATGATGTACAAACTGCGTTTAATGCTGATGAACTTGGTGTTGCTATGTATTTGTTTGTGAGAAAAAACAAGGATGATGAAGAGTCTAAAGAGTTTTACTATTTGGGACCGATTCATTCTACTGGTCAGAAAAATGCTAAAGAAATCTCTATGGCTAATGGTACTGCGGCGGTAGAGTTAGAATATGTGCTTGAAGTACCTGTAAGGGATGATATTTATGATTATATTGTTAATGGATAAGGATAGATATGAGTGGGCAACGAAAACATATTGAAGTGGTAGCGGCTATCATAAAAAAAGGTGATACAATATTGGCTACTCAGCGTGGTTATGGTGACTTAAAAGATGGGTGGGAGTTTCCTGGCGGAAAAATTGAACCTGGTGAAGCTTATGATGCAGCATTAATACGTGAAATTAAAGAAGAACTGGATGTAGATATAGTTGTGAATGAACATGTTATAACCATTGACTATAAAGGGTATGAAAAGTTTGATCTTACCATGCATTGTTATTTATGCTCGTTGGCAAATGATTCTAATATTACCTTAGTAGAACATGAAGCTGCAAAATGGTTATCTAAAGATAGTTTATATTCTGTGGATTGGTTACCTGCGGATATTGATGCGGTAGATGCCATATACAAACGCTTGTAAGTTAAATATTAAATTACGTATAAGTCCCTATCTTAGATAGGGGCTTTTTCATGTTTATCTAGTTTTAATATTACGCAAATAAATAACTTTCACTGTGCCAAAATAAATTGTATATCCCGTTGTACTCGTATATAATAATATTAAGAGATTTGTATTTTTCGATATAATCATATGAAAGGAGTACAACATGTCAAATTTTATCACTCCTAAAGAATTATTAGCTTGTTTCGATGAGGTCATCATTTTAGATGCTCGAGGGTATCAAGATTATAAAAAGGGCCATATTAAGGGTTCTTATGCGGTGGATTTGGATAAGGATTTAACAGGTCCTTTGGGCGAGCATGGTGGTCGTCATCCGTTGCCAGATATGGAACGATTGGCTCATACCTTTGAGTCTTATGGCATTACGCGTAACTCCAAGGTTGTAGTATATGATTCTTGGCTATTTTTAGCAGGCCGTCTTTGGTGGACGCTACGCTACATGGGCTTAACTGATGTACGTGTATTGTCTGGTGGTGTTGAACGTTGGGTTAGAGAGGGCCATATTTTAACTAAAGAGCCTACTCCATTACCTGCTGAACCATCTATCTTTAACTACGAGTTGCAAACGCATATGGTTATGAGCCGTGATGAGGTTCTCAAGGCTAGTGAAAGCGGAGATCATGTTATCATTGATGCTCGTGCGCCATTCCGCTATGATGGCTCTCAAGTAGATACGATGGATGGCATGACAGGCCATATCCCTGGCGCTGTTAATCACTTTTATGAAAGCGGTTATACTGTAGATGGTCCTAAGTCTTTGAAAGACTTAGAGGCTGAGTATTACAACGAAATTTACCAAAATCGGCCAGTTGTAACGTACTGTGGCTCTGGTGTAACGGCTTGTAATGCGTTGTTAACCATGAGCGAAGTAGGCCTTGAGTCTGCTTTATATGTTGGTAGTTCTAGTGACTGGGTAACCTATGAAGGCTTCCCACTTAATACTGGTGTAGAAACATTAAACTAATATAGGAGGGCAAATGAATCTTTTAAAACAGCTATTAACGGTCGTTGCCTTTGGCTATATGTGTTATCATATCTATACCTTTGGACCAGGTATGTTTAATGTAACAGTATTGGTGATTCTTATCTTGTCGACGGTGGCTAATTATTTCCGTGAAAAACGTGAAAGCGACCTTAAGGCCAACGAAAACGCTCGTAAGGCTCGTGCTGAAGCAAGACATGCTAAGAAACATAAAAAGCAGTAATATCGCTAACATATAATCTTTAGATTAGCTTACATTAAGTAAATACTTTGCTTATATTTTATGTGAAAGAGACTTTCACCAAGTTACATACGGTGAATACTATTAGATTGATGCGAATGATCGCAAAGGAGTAAGAATTGAAATTAATTTCTTGGAATGTAAACGGCCTCCGTGCCGCTGTAACAAAGGGATTTATGGAATCCTTTAACGAATTAGATGCTGATATTTTTTGTTTGCAAGAAACTAAATTGCAACCTGATCAAATTTCTTTAGAGTTGCCAGGTTATGAGCAATATTGGAATAGCGCTGTGAAAAAGGGTTATAGTGGTACTGCCGTATTCACGCGCGTTAAGCCTTTGTCTGTAACTAACGGTATCGGCATTGAAGAGCATGATCAAGAGGGCCGTGTTATCACTGCTGAATATGATAATTTCTATTTAGTATGCTGCTACACACCTAATAGCCAACGAGAATTGGCACGCCTTGACTATCGTATGACTTGGGAAGATGCGTTCCGTAACTATTTGCTTGAACTAGATAAGAAGAAACCAGTGATTCTTTGCGGTGATTTGAACGTAGCTCATCAGGAAATAGACCTTAAGAACCCTAAGACAAACCGTAAAAATGCGGGCTTCTCCGATGAAGAACGTGCTAAAATGACTGAGCTCTTAGGTGCAGGCTTTACAGATACATTCCGCCATCTCTATCCAGATGCGATTGAAGAATACAGCTGGTGGTCCTACATGGGGAAAGCTCGTGAACGAAATACAGGATGGAGAATTGACTATTTCATCACATCTAAACGTCTTGACGATAAAATCCAAGAAGCTAAGATTCACCAACAAATCTTTGGCTCTGATCACTGTCCAGTAGAATTGGTTATTGATTTATAAAATTTCAGCGAATGTAAATGCACAGCCTCATCTACGGATGAGGCTGTTGTAATAGTGTTAGGACTTTTACTATCGAAATACATATATTGTTGAAATATATCTATGTTTGTATTCTTTATTGTTCGAGATATTTTGAAAACTGTTATTCAGAATAAGGAGATAATATGGCTCAAAAACAAAAGGCCGTCGTTCTTTTTAGCGGTGGCGTAGATAGTACTACTTGTTTGGCTCTTGCCATTGAACGATTTGGTAAAGATAATGTAGTGCCTTTATCGATTCAATATGGTCAAAAACATAGTAAAGAATTAGAAGCTGCCGTAGCTATTTTAGAGTACTATGGTATGGAAGGTAAAACGATGGATGTTACCAAGCTATTTGCCTTTAGCAACTGCTCTTTATTAACACAATCTAGTGAAGACATTCCGCAAGGTTCCTACAAAGAACAACAAGATTTAGAAGGGGAAGGTACGGTGAGCACTTATGTACCGTTTAGAAATGGTCTATTCCTATCTGCGGCAGCATCCTTGGCTTTATCTCTAGATTGTGGTTATATCTACTACGGTGCTCATAGCGATGATGCGGCGGGCAATGCATACCCTGACTGTACAGAACACTTCTACAAATCCATGGGCGACGCCATCTTTGAAGGATCCGGTAAAGAATGCTCCTTAGAAGCACCATTCATTAACCACAATAAAGCAGACATCGTAAAAGAAGGCCTACGCCTCGGAGTACCATACCACTTAACCTGGTCCTGCTATGAAGGCGGAGACAAACCATGCGGACACTGCGGCACATGCATTGACAGAGCAAAAGCCTTCCACGCAAACGGAGTCGAAGACCCAGCATTGTAAAAGTAGTTATCTCTATATACTTCTACTGAAACTGGCTTAAATTAGTAGTCGCCTTTGGATGACTACTTTGCATATATTCTAATTGGTTAGAATGTTCATTTGACTCAAGGCGGACTTTTACGTCACTAGTATTGTGATAAACGTTGATTTGTTTAATTTGATGTGGTGGGAGATACCTTTTCAAAGAGCGACTTTGGCAGGTCGAGGCCCTCGGCCGATGACCGGTTCGCCAGTGGAGCGATGAGGAAAGGTATCTTTCACCACCCCGACCTTACAAACTTAATACTAATAGTAGTTAGCTCTAAGAAGTCCGCCTGAATCTAAATTGATTGCGAAAATATTAGATATATGCTAATATTAGTACTGCCTAAAGGCGACAACTAAATAAGACAGTTTGAAACCATCCTGTCTCTAAACAAAACTACGGAAATTCATAAGCATTTATAGCATGGTAGTTTTGCCATGCTTTTTTTATTTTGAGGAGGTGAGTGTTATGATTACTACACGTAAATTGACTATTTCTGCCATGGTTGTGGCATTGTACATCGTTGTACTATATTTAACGCAAAGCGTTTCTTTCGGAGCGTATCAAATTCGTATAGCAACATCATTATATGCACTTGCTTATGCCTTTCCGTTCTTGGTGATTCCCATGGGGATTGGCAACCTCATTTCTAACTTCCTATTCGGTGGTCTTGGCATCCTCGATATGATGGGAGGCTTTGGTGTGGGCGTATTGACGACTGGCATCATCGTAGGAATGCGCAAGCTTGGCCTCAGCGCTTGGTGGGTCATGCTTCCAATCGTATTTGTGCCAGCACTATGTGTACCAATGTGGCTCAGTCCATTACTTGGAATTCCGTACTGGCCATTAGTGTTGAATCTTATCGTTGGTCAAACCATTCCAGCGATTCTTGGTTCTGTATTGGTGAAAGCCTTAATCAGTCGTCCTAGCATGGCTGCCTTATTAGGTGCTTTCAAATAAAACTAAAGAGAGGGCGTTAATTTCCATTCATATGGAGCATTAACGAATATAAATAAAAAGGCGTAAGCTCAAATCGAGCTTACGCCTTTTTTATGGCTAAAATGTATGGAGGTATGGGAGTTTAGCAGTTATAGCCGCGCCATCTAGTTTCGACTACGAGGCGTTCAAGAGCAACCATGTACGCTGCTTGACGAGGAGGTACATTGTATTTGTGTTGCATTTCCCAAACAGCTTCGAAGCTATTTTGCATATTTTTAGTTAATCTTTCATTAACTTCTTCTTCAGTCCAGTAGAAGCTAGCTTTGTTTTGTACCCATTCATAGTAGGATACAACTACGCCGCCGCCGTTAGCAAGAACGTCAGGGA
>ERZ841116.894-NODE-894-length-18132-cov-11.977596_pt1 | contig 18132 bp, 15 predicted proteins | sample MGYA00519875_ERZ841116 | MGnify/ENA primary metagenome ERZ841116 (study PRJEB31850, sample SAMEA3708889) | human gut metagenome | biome: human gut; feature: human-associated habitat; material: faeces | place: China | collected 2014 ... | reverse complement strand
GTTAGGAGCAGTTCTTAAGTTAATTACGCCGCCAGTAACAAAGTCAGCACTTTCTTTATGCCAATTGCTTTGTGATTGTACAGGCTTAGCAGTACTCTCCTTGAAAGTACCCCATGCTACGCCATTGTTGCGGCCAACGATATAGCCGTAGCTGCCGTCTTCACGAGGTTGTCTTAACCAAGTATATTGACCAATCTTTTGGTAAGCATCGTATTTAATAGTAGAGCCAGTAGGCATAGTTTCAATAATAGCACTGTTAGTGTTAGGAGCAGTTCTTAAGTTAATTACGCCGCCAGTAACAAAGTCAGCACTTTCTCTATGCCAATTGTTTTGTGATTGTACAGGCTTAGCAGCAGGCTTGCTTTCTACAGGCTTGGTAGCACTTTCTTTAAAGGTACCCCACGCCACACCGTTGTTGCGACCAACAATATAGCCGTAGCTGCCGTTTTCACGAGGTTGTCTTAACCAAGTATATTGGTCAATCTTTTGGTATGCATCGTATTTGATAGTAGAACCAGTAGGCATAGCTTCAATAATAGCACTGTTAGTATTAGGAGCAGTTCTCAAGTTAATTACTCCGCCAGTAACAAAGTCAGCACTTTCTTTATGCCAATTGTTTTGTGATTGTGCTTGAGTTTGTGTATTAGAATCTTGAACAGGTTGTGCATTTTGTACGTTTTGCTTTGCTTGTACTGATTGTTTTTGCTTAACATCTGTAGTATAGCTAGATGGTAACCAAGATTTATTCTGCATTTGGTACCAGTTATTATTATTGTGTTCTACTTGATGAGTAATATGCAATTGTTGATTATTTTGAACCGGAGTCGTAGAAATATTTTTATTAGTTTTTTGATTTAGATCAGGTGATTTCCGAGCTCCAAGTTGGACTTGTTTTTGTTGCAAGCCTTCGTTAGTCGATTTAGTTTCAATATTAGCTTCTGGAATTTGTCCTTTAGGTTGAGTTATTGTATCAGCTTTCGCTGTATTACTATATGTTGCTATTGCACCTGCTGCAAATAATGCAGACAATAACATCGCTGTTCTTCTTTTCATTCTTACATCCTCCAAATAAATAACAGTCGATACAACCCTAGTCTACCCCCCCCATTTTGAATTTTGTCAAGTGCTTTAATTTACCCAGTAATTACTACTTTTATATTCAAAATAAAATAACTCAAAAAAGGGATTACCCGCATAGCAATCCCTTTTGAATTATTTTTTACTCTAACATCATCTAATTATCATTCATCTTCATTATCACCACTAGTCATGTCTTCCCGATAATGAAGGTCATTAAACTTCTCTTTTGCATATTTTTCAGCATCAGCTCTACTTCTCCAGCCAATACCATCAACCCAGGCTTCAGCTCCACCACCTTCAACCAGAACTGTTTGACCATGTTCAGTTGCTAAATTGTAGTATTCACCGTCACCAGCACCTTGTAACCAAGCTCGGACATTGATTTTACGCTCACCATTTTCCGATAGGACAACTACTCTTGCCCAGTCTTTAGTTACATCATGATAAGAAGAATGACCCTGAACATATGACGTAAAATCAAAATCTTTTTTCATCTTATGGAGTTTTTGAGTAAAGTGTTCCCCGCTATCTTCACCACTAATAACATTCTTTTTAATTGTTACTTCGTTCACACTTCCATCTATATAATCTGCTACATACCAAGTACCAAGTAATTCACTTGGCATATTAAACAAGCCATCATCCCCTGGAATTGAAGATGATGTAGAGTCATTACTTTCTTTCGAAGTAGAATTGCTTTCACTTTCTTGCCCCTTACTTTGACCTCTCTGAGCAAGAAAATCATCTAAATTAATCTTTTTGCTAGACTTTTTAAAATTTTCAGTATTCCAATTGTCATCACCTGACAAATTTAATTCATTATTTTCAACTTTAGCCGTCAAGTCACTAGTTACATCGCTATCATTTAACTTAATTCGATAAGTAGTCGCGTCTATCTTTTTCCAAGTTAATTGATCATCAGTATCCGGGTTCTTAGGATCAACATAAACATATCTACCAGTATGGTCAGAATTAAGTACTAAAGCTGCCTTATCCTTATTATCTACGTAGCTTCCGACAATCGCATATGCTGTTTTTCCCTTATCCCGCTTTGATATCTTCACTTGACTAGTCTTATCTTTTCCTGTCATAGCTTGACTTTGACAAGCAGTCAAGGTAAAAGCAATTGTTCCTAGCATTAAACATCCAATTATTATTTTCTTCATTATCTATCCTCCCAATATAAATAAATCTTAATCCTTCTCCACAATTTCTTCAAAGTGAGAAGTTAAGTCTTTGTTAGCTGTTGCATGAACAATTGTATAATCACCATTTGTCGTCTGATCAATCAAAGCAACAGGCTCATCATGATAAAAGCAAAATAGATACGTAATATGTTGCTCCGCACTCTTCCCATTATAGTTAAAGATAGCAACTACATTATATGTATCGTCCTCATCTTCCTCTTTATCTACTTGCGGATTCCACTTCAAATTAATACTACTCATATCTTCAGGATCACGACTATCGCGGTCACCCGAGCTTAACTTAAAACGTCCTTGAGATAGCCAATTCGGATATTCTTGTCCGGCCGCAGTTGTCAAGCTGCCATTACCAGTATAATGCTCATACGATTGATGCATTTTGTCGCCAAATTCATCCATGTAACTAATTAGTTCATCATTTTGAGTACTTGACCATAATTTATCTTCAGATGTAGTCTTCTTAGATTTTGTACTAGTTTTAGAATTCTGATCGTTAGCTTTTTCATCCGACTTACCAGTAACAATCGATAGATTATCATTCCAAATATTTACATTTTTCTCCGTGTTTTCAGATTTAATTTCTGGATAGATCTGGTTTAAAACACTTCTATTACTGTAACTAGACTTATTTCCAACATAAGTTATCTCTTTGTTATCCTTAGAAACTAAATAGCCAACCTGATCATTTATAACATATAACCTACTTCCGTCAGTAGCACTGATTTCATAATCTCCAAAACGATATTTTGAATAACTTTCTATTGTTAAGTGACCACTTCTTAAATCATCAGCTGCTTCTCCCCATTTTTTGCCATATTTTTTATCAGCATAAAGGATTGCCCAAGCAGCTAGTTGCTTACTTGGAATCTTTTTAATCTCAGCACTAGTTAATTTTCCATTACCACCAATCACAGTGCTATTAGTCGAATTTCCACCATGTTGATACAATCCCCAGCCACCAAAAATAAGGATAAATGCGGTGATAATTGATCCAATAATAATATTTCTTTTTTTGGATTTTAATCTATTGCTGTGAATTTCACTTCTTTTAGGCATCTTAGAATTGGAACATATAACTGACCTTCCGCAATGTGGACAGAATCGATCCGTAGCCTTAATTGATTTCCCACAATGGGGACAAAATTTATTCATACTTTGACCTTTCTAAAAGGGTAAATTATAGCACTGTCATTAAATTATTTATATTGTAACAAATTAATCAACAAAAAAATTTAATAGAAACGAAATGAAGTGCCTCATAATTGTTAGACATAAATCTAATGATTGTGAGGCACCTTTTTATGACCAAATATTCAACTGAATTAAAAATTAAAGTTATTTCTAAATATTTAAATCATGTTAATTCACTATTAGGATTAGAAAAAGGAATATTTGAAGAGATGTCCAATAGTTTATTACGCAGAAATTTATACATTTTTCATTATAAAAAACGACCCACGTATGGTTTTACCAACGCAAGTCGTTTTCGACATCTATATAAATAAGCTATTTCTTCATGCTAGCAAGCATTTGATTAATATCTACAATCCCTGCTTTACCAGCAGCCACAGAATCTGCATCATTACCAATCATTTGACTATTTAGCCAATCAATTACCATAGCCAGATTCATCCCTGCAATTAGGTGAATATCTTGACCGCTCATAATCAAGCGACTAACTGTGTTAGCTGGTGTGCCACCCATTAAATCAGCAAATACTGTTAAATCTTCTTCAGGAATGCCGTTAATGGTAGCTTGAAACTTCTTTTCAAAATCTTCTGGTCCTTCTTCTGGAAGTAAACATACTACATGAATATGTTCTTGAGGACCCATAATCAATTCTGCACTTTTTTTAACTTCTTCAGCCATCTTACCATGACTGATTAGCACTAATTCTTTTGTCATAATATTTTTCCTTTAATTTACTGCTAAATCTTAGCAAGAACACCAACACCGCCAAGAATAACTGAAAGAACTAAAACAATTAAGATAGCCTTAGTTGAAGTCATCTTCTTCTTTCCAAGTAACCAGTAAACAAAGCCAACAATCAAAGCAGGCAATAGTTTAGGAATGATCATATCTAAGTTGTTTTGGATATCCATGGTAACTTTACCGATTTGTGGTACCCAAGCAAACTTAACGTTAACCATCGTAGCTACTAAAGCACCAACCATAAATACACCAAGTACTGTAGCAGCATCAGTTAAAGCATTCAAACGGTCTCTCATATCAGTAACAAGAGTTACTCCTTTATCATAAGCAAACCGTAGTTGCTTCCATCTGAAGAAACAGATAGCAATTTGAGCAGCAATCCAGATAAATACACCAACTGGGTTTCCTTGAGAAGCCATCGAAGCAGCCAAGGCACCGAAGATTGTTGGAATCAATGCAGCAAAGATTGAGTCACCAATTGCGGCGAAAGGTCCCATTAATCCAACCTTCAAACCAGTAACAGTATCTTTACCTTCAACACCTTCATTTTCTTCAATAGCTAAGTCAATACCGGTAATAATGGTATTGAAGAAGTTAGAAGTGTTAAAGAACTGAACATGCGTCTTCATCATTTCTTGTAATTCTGGAGTATTATCACCATAAATCTTACGAAGTTGTGGCAAGATTAAGAATAAATACCCAGTATTCTGCATTCTTTCATAGTTCCAACCTAGTTGGAAACCGAATAGAGAACGTCTGTTAATTTGATTAAAGTCTTTATCTGTTAATTTATAAGTTGGTTTAGAGTTCATCATCGGTGATTTCCCCCTCTGAAGCTACATTAGTGGATTCTGTAGTAGTTGTGGCTTCTTTTGTTCCGCCTTTACCACTGCCACCTTTGCCACTAATTTCATCTTTGTAGTGTAAGATTGCAAATGCTAATCCAATCAAAGCCATTGCAAGCATTGGTAGGCCATTGAAAGTTGCAGTAAATGATTTATTTGCTGCTTGAAGACCTGTACCCAAAGTTTGAATGCTTGTAAACAAAACTGAGAATAAAGTAGTAAATGTGAATCCCATAATTAAGTAAGCAATGTGCTTCTTAACTGGTAAGTAACGAAGCAAAATAGCAAAACCAACTGCAGGAAGGACAGCACCAGCTACTGTTAAACCAGTACCTAACCACTTTAAGTTTCCGTTTAATGAGTTAGCAATTGTTTGAACTAAGCCACGTCCGAATGCTAAAGCAATAAAGACAGGGATAGCACGAGATAAGGCCCATGGAATCGCACCATAGAGGAAGTTTCTTTCGATTCCCTTATAGTTATTTTCTTCAATTAAGTGATCAATTCTGTGAGCAAAATAAGTGTTAGCAAATCTTGCTAAAACATCCAATTGAACCATGATCGCAGCTACAGGAACCGCAATTGAAGAAATAGCTACTTGTGGGCTCATTCCTTTAATACTTACAGAAAATGCTGTTGCTAAAACTGTACCAGTAGTTGCATCAATCTTAGAAGCACCACCGAAAGTACCAACACCTAAAACTGTAAGTTGCATGGCACCACCAATAATTAAACCGGTTTTTAAGTCACCCATGATTAAACCAGCAATCAGGCCAGCTCCAACTGGTGTATTCAATGATGAATAAATTTGTAATTCATCAAGAATTTCATATCCAGCATAGAGGGTAAGTAGTAATATTTGCCACCAAGCCATAATTAAACCTCCTATTTAATCTTTTCATTCATTAATTTCATAAAGTCATGAGAATCATCGCTTGGAGTTAATTGAGCTGTGATTTTCACACCCTTATCTGCTATTTTCTTAAAGTCTTCAACGTCTTTTTCCTCAACATTGATCTGCTTAGTCACTTGCTTAGTAGTATCAGTTTGAGACATGGTACCTACATTCAAGGTATCAAGTTTAAGACCTAAGTTAATTAAATCTAAGAAGGCTGCTGGCTTTTTAGCGACAATAAATACTCGCTGGTTACCATAACGATCATGAATTAAGTGATCAGCTGCAACCTTTGCTGGCAAAACACTAAGACGAGTAGTAAGAGGTGTAGCCATTCTTAAACCACTTTTTTGAATATCGCTTTTTGCTGCTTCTTCATCAACAACAATAATGCGATCCGCTTGAAGTTTTGGAGTCCAAAGATTAGCTACTTGACCATGGACAAGCCGTCCATCAATTCTAGCTCCCACAATATTCATAGAGATTCCTCCATCTTTTGTAAATACTTTGTAAACGCTTTCTACAGTTTCAACCTTAGTATATTAAGTTTCACTAGTCAACTGGTTGCGACCACTTTTTTAAGATTTTCTAAAGTTACTTGTAAAGATATAAACTTTTAAGCTTTATAACGTGATTCACCATTTAGATAAGTTTCACTTACAGTCATATCATGGTTTAACACAACAAAATCAGCTGGGTGATCTGGCTTAATCACTCCGCACTTATCAAGTAAATTGCAGCTCTTAGCTGGCACATAACTAGCCATCATAACTGCATCTTCAGGTGTTGCGACATTCCAATCAACTACATTCTTAACTGCATCCTTTAAGAGCAAAATACTACCTGCCAAATTATTAGTTTCTTTTAGACGTGCCATTCCGTCTTTAACATAAACTGGTAATTCACCTAAAACATAGTCACCATCTGGCATTAAACCTGCTTGCATACAATCTGTAATCAAAGCAATATGTTCTGGTCCACGTGCATTTACCAAAGCACGAACAGCTGGTTCTTCAACATGGTGACCATCGCAGATTAATTCATCAGTTGTTAAACGTGAAGAAAAAGCAGCACCAATAATATTAGGTGAGTGTTGTGACAAACTGTTCATCCCATTAAATGTATGAGTAAATACGCTAGCACCAGCTTCAACACAACCAATAGCATCTTCAAAATCAGAATCTGAATGGCCTAAAGCAACGACTAATCCCATTTTTACTGCTTCACGTACAAACTGACGAGCATTTTTTCTTTCAGGTGCCATTGAAATCTTAATTAACATGTCATCTGAAGCTTTACGCCATTTTTTCAAAAGCATAATTGATGGATCAGTCATGTACTTTGGATTTTCTGCCCCACCATGTTTTGTAGTAAAGAAAGGTCCTTCAAAGTGTAAGCCTTGAATTTTAGCACCAGTTTCTTCACCCTTATGTGCAGCAAACTTTTCACAAGTTTCTGTTAATTCTTTGTCACTAGCAGTAATAGTAGTTGGTAGCCAGCTAGTTACACCAGCTTGCAACAAACCGTTTGAGATCTTGTCAATTCCTTCCCAGTCACTCTTCATCGTATCTTCATCAAGCAAACCATGAATATGTGTATCTACATAACCAGGGGCAATCCATTGATCGCCATATTCTTTAATTAAGCCATGGCTCGGCTTTTCATCTTCTCGATAATATAAACCAAAGTTGCCATCATCTTGAACTTCAAGATAACCGCCCTTTTCGGTTCTATTTTCTAAAAAGAATTTTCCTGCATGGATGTAATATGACATAATAGTTAACTCCTTAAATTAATTTATATTTTAATCTGAAACTGTTTTCAAAATTTGAATTTTATTTGATGAATTTGTGAATTGTTACTCCCTTAACCACACGGTTAACAGTGCCTGTTGGGGATGGAGTATCTGGGGTATTTCCTACTTTGATTGAAGTAAGCAATGCAATTGTTTGTCCAAACATAATATCAGGTAAGGCTAAATATGCATCAGGCACTTCTTTTCCAGCAAAGGCAAAGAATTTCCCATCAAAATCTTGACCCTTTTTAAGCTGACCTACTCCCATTACTAAAGGAACAATTTGATCGGCCTTAATCTCATCTAAAATATCCAAATCATATTTTCTGGTATAAGTGTTGTTAGAAACAAAATCAAAAACAATCGTCTTCTTATCTAAAAACGACTTAGGACCATGTCTCAATCCCATCGAAGTATCAAATAAAGCTGCTACTTTTCCAGCTGTTAATTCCAAAATTTTAAGTCGTGCTTCTTCAGCTAATCCACCTAAAGCACCACTACCAATATAAGTAATTCGATCAAAATCAATATCAACTAGCTTTTGAATTTCATCTTCACGGTCAATTACACTTTGGCCCATTTCAGCAATTTCATTAACAATTGATTCTTTTTCAGCATCACTTCTAGTGTCAAAAACTAATAAAGTAGCTAAACTCATGCATGAAAACGAACCAGTCATTGCAAAACCTTGGTCTAATGATTTAGCAGGCATTAAAAGAACTAAACCATTTGGATCATCTTTTAAGTCTTGAGCCAAATGTCCTTCTGGAGCACAGGTAATAGCAATTTGATATAAATTAGTAACTAATTGCTTAGCAAGTTCAACAGTTGCAACTGACTCAGGAGAATTACCGCTACGAGCAAAAGAGACCAAAATTGTTGGTGTATCTGCTTCAAGATAATCTTCCGGTGTTGAAACAATTTTAGTTGTATCAATTGCTTCAAAGTCGTATTTAGTACGGTCTCCATGCTTTCTCAAATAAGGCATTACTGTATTGCCTACGTAAGCGCTAGTTCCTGCACCAGTAAAAATCACTTTTACCTTATCGAATTTTTTAGTAATTTTAGCTAAAAAATCATCGATTTCTGTTTTCTTTTCTTTATATATCTTAAAAGTTTCTTTCCATAAAGAAGGCTGTTGTTGAATTTCTCTAGTAGTAATATCTGCACCCATCTTTTTTAGTTCTGCATCGGTTTTAGTAAACATGAGCCTATTCCTTTCAATAATTAAACTAAATGATTGTATTGACGTGATCGATATATGAATCTATCTCCTCTAGCAAGAGAAATAGTGAACTCGATCGGTACATTTTTATCATTGATTGCCCGTCTAAAAATCTTCAAACTTGCATCCCCAGGCTTAACACCCAAGATTTTGCTGTCTTTTTCGTCCAAGTTAACTGCTTGTACATCTTCAAAAGCAAGAATACTTTGTTCATTATATTTTTGCTTCATCACTGTATATAAGTTTTCCTCTAGGTCTGACATTTTTAGATCAGGGAAAATTTTTTCAGGTAAATAAGTTTCTCCATACATTAGTGGTACTCCATCAGCTAGACGTAACCTAACTAATTTGTATGCCTTCTCACCAGTTTTTAAATTAAGCTGATTTGCAATGTCTTCTTCAGGTGTCACAAGTTCTAATGTGCGGTTTTGTGTTGTTGGCTTGTGACCTGCTTCAGACATTTGCTCACTAAAAGAATACATACTTCCCAAGTTGGTTTGATCTAGATAAATTGTCGAAACAAATGTACCTTTCCCATGCAATCGATAAATAATGCCGCGCTCTTCTAAATCATTTAATGCTAATCGAATCGTATTTCGACTAACACCATACTCTTTCAAAAGTTGTCGTTCACTCGGTAATCGATCATTTGGCTTCATTTCAGTCTTAATTTTCTTTTCGAGATCTGAAATAACTTGCTGATAAAGTGGTTTTTTCATTTTCTAACCCCATCCAATCTTTAACTGGTTAGTACCACCTTCTACAGAATATTCCAGAAAGCGCTTTATGTCAAATCTAAAAAAACACGAAACTCATTTTTTCGTTATAATATGAACTATACGTAAATGAAAAATTTAATTTAAAGAAGAAAACTAACTATGTCTGAAATTACTAACAAACAACAACCTCAACATTTAAGTCGTTTAGTCCACGTGGCTAAGGGTACTCGCTACTATGATTTGCAATTTGCAGATGGAACAAGAGCGCGTCTATACATTATTGCTAAAGGTATCTTTCGTTTAATCGTTGATCCAGCAGCAGAATTTAAGCCTTTAACTCCATCATTAACTATCGCAGCAAGTAACTTTAGTTTGCGTCCATTTGAAGATTCTCAGCTTTTAGTAACCGATGAGACTTTCACCATTAAAAGCGGTCAGTTTTCACTTCGCTTACAAAAGAATCCAGCTATCTTCAGTATTTTTGACGATCAATTACATCGCTACCGCATGATGCAAAGTAGTCCAATTGAACTGGGGAGCGATTATTCTAGCGAATTCTTACGTCAGAACAAAAACGAATTCTACTACGGTGGCGGGATGCAAAATGGAAGCTTCAGCCACAAAGGAAAAATTATCGAGATTAAAAATACTAATTTAACTGGTCCCGGTGCTGTTGCTTGTCCAGAAGGATTTTTCTGGTCAAATGCTGGTTTTGCAGAGTTGAGAAACACATGGAAAGATGGTATCTACAACTTTAAGAGTGATGACGGGACTACAGCAGTTATTACCCATCAAACTCCTATTTTTGATAATTTCTATCTTTTAGGAGATTCTCCAGCGGAAATATTGCGTCAGTACTATAAAATTACGGGGTCTCCTCTTTTCTTGCCAAAATATGCACTCGGTCTGGGTTATCTTGGTAACTACCTTGATACTTGTTGGACAGCAGCTAAACCTCAAGAAAATAGTGCAATTAAATTTGAAGACGGCAATACTTATAAAATTGCGCATAGCAATGATGATATTGTGGCCAAGTCCTCTCTTAATGGAGAAGAACAGTACCAATTTTCTGCTCGGGCAATGATTGAAAGGTACAATTCATATCATCTTCCACTTAGTTGGTTTGTTCCTAACTATGAAAGCAAACAAGACTTAAACGAAGATGAAATGAATAATTTAGTTGATTTTGCAAAAGATCAAAATGTAAAAATAGGATTCTATGGATCCTTGCCTACTGATGCACCAGCTAATTTTTTAAAGTTCAAGACTGATCCTGCTAATTTTCCTAATGAAAAAATAATGCAGGACTTTGCTATCGCTAGTGAACCTCTAATTGATAAAAATCAAACCAATCGTCCTTGGGCAATGGCAAGTAATGGCTGGAGTGCTATTCAAACTTTGGCTACTACTGCAAATGAAGGTGTTGGTGGTGAATGGGAACAAATTGCTACTGAAATTGCTAGCTTTTTAAGTATGTCTCTTTCTGGGCAGCCAAATGTAGGAAGTGCTATTGATGGAAAAGAAGGCGGCGGTAATGCACAAGTAAATATCCGTGACTTACAATGGAAAGTCTTTACTCCACTTCTTTATTCAATTGATAATTATGGTAATATCCAAAAAACACCATTTGCATTTAATTCAAAAATGACTAGAATTACTCGCGCCTATCTTAAACTTAGAGAAAAAATCACTCCATATCTCTATACTCTTACGCGCGCGGCTCAAGATGGAATGCCAATTGTTAGACCGCTCTTCTTAGCTTTCCCTCATGAACGAGTTAACTATACTAACCAAGTTAAACATGAATTTATGCTAGGAAATAACCTACTAATCGCTCCAATCACTAACGGGCGAGAAGATCCAAGTGGCGCTTCCCTAAAGGATAACCTCTACTTACCTGATCATCGAACAATGTGGATTGACCTCTTCACTGGTAAAAAACTAATTGGTGGTCGAATTTACGATAAGTTGCATTACCCACTCTGGCATCTTCCTGTATATGTATGCGGCGGTGCAATTTTACAAGAGTCATTAAGAAGTGCCCTTGTTTACCCACAAAGTAAAAGCTCAGCTATTTTATATGAAGATGACAATCAAACTAATGATTATGAAAAGGGTCATGCAGCTACCACACAAATCACTAGCTCTGTTAGCGGATCAAATCTTCATATTACAGTCTACCCAACTGAAGGCAGCTACACTGGTCTTGAAGAGAAACAAATTACTAATTTAACTATTATGTCTGATCGTTATCCTGGTAAAGTTTCTCTTAAACTAAACGATCAATTTGTTCCACTAACTGAATATAACGATCTTGATAGCTTTAACAAAGCTGAAGAAGGTATCTTCTACCAACAAGACTATATGCCATGCAAAGAATTTGGTTACTTTACTGGTCAACTGCAACCAGCTCTTAGAGTGAAGATGCCTGCTGTTGATATTCATGATAATAAGTTCGAACTGATGATTGAAAACTTTAGTTATGGTAGCGAAGTAGAACAACATGCTATTATTGACTCAGCAATGGCTTCTCCAAGAAGTGCAGCAATTTTAACTGACCGCTTAACTTCAAAGAGCATTACTATTACCTGGACTAATCCAACTAATTTCGCAGATAAAAATATAATGGCCGATATCGAAGTTAACGGAATTGTTCATACTAATATTGACGGTAATACTTTTACTTTCCATGAGCTTGAACCTAATACACGCTACCGCTTCAGAATTAGAAATAAGTTCGGTAATAAAGTATCTGATTGGTCAGAATACTTTGGCACCCATACAAAGCGTGATCAGATGGATTATGCCATTTCAAATGTTACAGTTTCTAGTACGGGAGAAAGTGAAGAGGATTTACCAGTCGAAAATCTAACTGATCTTAAATTAGCTAGTGAGTGGCTTTCTAAAGATCAAATCACTAAAGATAGTCCTTTAGACTTAACTTTTAATTTCAACCATATTTATAAACTCAGCCGCATGGTTTATGTTCCTCGTTCACGTGATCGCATCGGTCATGTTTTACGTGTTCAAGTTGCTATTTCCAAAGACGGAGAAAACTTCAGCGACTTTAGTAAAGAAATTAATTGGCCAAATGATGCTAAAAACAAGGTAATTGGCTTAAGAGATGTAGTTGCTAAATCAATTAAACTTAGAATTTTGGCAACTTCCGATAATTTAGCCTCTGGAAAAGAAGTTCTATTCTTTATGGCAAAAGAATAAAATTAAAAAGTCCGAAAAGAAAATGTATAGTCATTTCATCTTTTCGGACTTTTTCTATATATATTTTTGTTTCACGTGAAACTAAACGTAAATTTTTCTATCTTTCAACCATTCAAGGCTCAATTCAAACCAATGAGCAAGATGCGCGTCAGCTTTACGTTCTTTAGTAGCTAACTCAGGAGTAGCAAGAGAAAAACCATGTCCACCCTTATTAAACAAATGTGCTTCAAAGCGAACCCTATTTTTTCTTAGAGCAGTTATATATTCAATCGTATTATCAATTAAGACAACCGGATCATCTACTGCCTGAAAAATAAAAGTAGGAGGGGTTTGGGGAGTAACTCCGACCGCTGTATCAAGTAAATCTTTTGCACTTGGCATTTTTTCCTTAGCATCAGGCGGTAAAGGAAAACCAATATCTTTAATATTAATTAACGGATAACCTAAAATAGTCGCATTTGGTGATACTTTATCATGCTCAAAATGATATTCAAACTGCCACTTTTGACTTTCTGCCATTACATTCATCGAACTAACAACATGGCCGCCAGCTGAAAAACCAATTGTCGTAATTTTATCCTTAGCAAGACCTAACTTCTCACTATTTTCTCTAAAGTATGCAACAGCAGTTAAACCAGATAAAGCAGCATCAGGATAAATTCTGCCAGGATCGGTAGTTAAATTATATGAAACTATTGCCGCATCAAATCCATGAGCTGCATAAGCTAGTGCAACTGGTTCTCCCTCTCTTAATGACAAATGGTTAAAACTACCACCTGGAAAGACCAACATTAGTGGTCTTTTCTTTAGGAGGAGTTGCGGATTATCTTGCAAACTATAATAAGTAACGTTAAATTCACGACCATTAAAATTTGTTAACGTCAAATTCTCTATTTTCATCTTACTGTGCCTCTATTTATCTCTACTTTTTATTTTCTTTATTCGTTAAAGTGTGTGCTAAGAATATTGTAGTTAATGGTACCGTTAAAAGCACGCCAATGAATGAATATACAATAATTAAAAACTCATCCACAAAAAGTTTATCATTTAGAATTTCAAATAAGGAATAATTTAGTCTTACATACCAAATAAATATTGGTAAAAAACTGCCAAATAAACCAAATAAAATGGTATTCATGGCCGTTCCTAGTACATCCGCTCCAACTTCATTCCCACTTCTAATTAATTGCTTTTGTGTAATGTTAGGATCATGTCGCTTTAACTCAAGCAAGCCCGCACTCATTGCAACACTAGCTTCTGCAATTGCTCCTAGCATTGAAAAGATTGCAACTAAAATTGCGATTTGAGAAAAACTAATTCCTACATTTAATGATAAACCAATTAATTCTTCCCCTGCCTGGTCTCCAAAGCCTTGAGTTTGCGCTAAATTTTCAAACAAGATAATTATCAACATCACAATTAAACTCACGCACAGAGCAGTTAAAAAGGCATTTTTAGCCACAGTATAATCATGTGTTCCTAAATAAATAATCGTTAATAACTTTAAAGGAATAAATATTGCTCCAACCAATACTATATTTACTCCCCAGGAAATAAGTAGTGCAACTAAAATCAGTAAACAGGCATTGATAACGACACTTAGATAACTCTTAAAGCCAGTTTTTCCTCCAACTATAATCATTAATACTAGAAGAATTAACAAAAGAGCAGTTAAAGTTGTCATTTTTCTACCACCTCTGCTTTTTTGTTTTTTAAAAAGACAGCACTAGATAGAGTAGCAAAAATCACTGTCAGTACAATTCCAATTGCTGAACTTAAACTCTGGATGACCCCTAAAGAAAGAGTATATTTAAAGGTATAGACTAAAGTATTATTATCTCTTAGATACAAAATTGTCATTGGTAAGGCTTCAGCCATAAAAATTAAAACCAATACATTTATTAGTGGCCCCATAATTTCTTGCCCTAAAGTTCGTCCGCTAATAAATAGTTCTTTAAATGTTAAGTCGGCCTTATGTTTTGCAAGTGCATAAAGACTAGAAACAATATCAGTTGCTTCATCCATGACTGCGCCAAGAACTCCTAGAATTGTTTGAGATAAAAATAAAGCTCGAGGATCTTGAGTAGCATAGTCAACTGCCTCATAATCAATTCCACGTTCATGAGTTAATCTCATAACTAAATAAAAGATACCAAAAGAGACAAAAACTCCTAACAAAGTAGCAGTTAAAGTCACCAGCATTTTTTGATTAAAGCCTTGTACTATTACCAGAGAAATAAAAGTAAACAGAATTGCTGCAATACTATAAATTAAGAAAATTCTTGTTCCATTTTCCTTTACATCACTTTTAATTACAAAATAAAAAATTATACTATTTAAGATCATTGAAATTAAAAGTAAACTAGCCTGTTTTCCTGTAATTAAAACAATTACACTAATCGTCAAAAACATGCTTAAAACAACAACCCAGTCACGTTTTGGTTCAACTAATTTAGGTTTGCCTTTAATAAATGAAACAATTACACGTTGATGAGGTCGATACTTTTGTGAAACAGCTTGAGACGGCGAATAAGTATTAGTAACCAAAAATGTCTTTCCCTTATATTTTCCAGACAAAATTTTTAAATGTAGATTTTGTTGCCGTACCTCGTCTTTGTTTTCATAGTTGTCTTTTGTCTTATCGACTAATGTATCTGTTATTTGCCTATCAGTAATGACCGCAATTGGCTTACTTGCAAAAGCAGTTGAAAAATAGGTAATTAGAGTAAAAAATATTCCCACAAATAAGACTGCTAAACTAAGCCAAATTTTCGCATTCTTCTTCACTTTTTTGCCTTCCCTAAATAATTCAATAGTTAGTATGCTACTATAGTAGCATTAAAAGTTTTTACTAATTATTAAAAAATAGTAATTTATCTGAGGTAGATTTAATGGAACTTATGATTTCAACTTTTACCCTAGCAATTGCTGCAGCAATTAGTATTATCATTGCCCAAGCAATTGATAAGGTATCTGTTAACTATGTGAGCATGATCATTGGGATAATTATTGGTCTTATCCCCTTCTTAAATAGCCAAGTTGCTAGCTTTGATTCAGAAATTTTTATGGAATTGATCGTAGCTCCGCTTCTTTTTTTCGAAGGTCAAAAAACTAGAATTCATAATATTGGTAGAAGAATTAAAGAAATTATTGGATTAACCGTGGTCATGGTTTTACTCGCCTTAATTGTAGGCGGCTTCAGTATCCATTTTCTTGCTGGCATCAGTCTTCCACTTGCATTTATTATTGGGAGTATTAGTACACCAACGGATGCAACGGCAAGTGAAGCCGTAACTAATGGTTTGCGAATGCCTAGACGAGTAACAGCTTCATTAAAAGCTGAGTCACTTTTTAACGATGCTTCCGGTATTATCTTACTTAATATGAGTTTACTTTGGTTCGCTAATGGTTATATCAACTATGGTCAAACAATTCATGACTTCTTTATTTCTTCATTAGGAGGAGCAGTATTAGGATTTGCAGCAGCTTGGATAATCATTATTTTTCGTCAAAGCCTCATTAGATCAAGATTTAATTCTTTAAATGCCCAAAACTTAATTTATGTTCTTACTCCTCTGGCACTTTATGCCTTTGCAGAAGAATTACATGTTTCGGGAATTATCGCTGTTGTGGTTGCCGGCTTATTACATAATGCAGAGTCTCAACAGAGTTTGCTCCTTAATTCAAGACAAATCCATATGGGACGAGACTTGCAAAATCTTATTTCAGATATTTTTAACAGTATGGTCTTTATAATTTTAGGATTAATGATGGTTAGAATATCCCGTAATAAATTATTTAATGGAGATCTAGCAAAATGGATTCTCGTAGGCTTCATTGTTTATCTCGCAAATTTACTTGTGCGTTATGTCTATGGGCGTTTAATTATTCGCTATGATCGACGAGAAAGTACTGTATTTTCACTTGGAGGTATTCATGGTGCTGTTACTCTTGCTCTAGCCTTAACAATTAGTGCTAACTTTTTAGGAACTAAAAACTACAATCTAGTTATTATGTCTGAAGCAGTTTTAATTATTTTGAGCATGCTTGTACCCACGATTGTATTTCAATTTATTCTTCCCCATGAAGTTAGTGATGAAGAAGCACACATTGTTATGGAGAAGATCCGTAATGAAATGGTTAAACGAGCTCTAATTTCAGTCCATAAAATGTACCTACCTAAAAGAGTTAAGCGCCATGTTATCTATACTTTACTCAATCAAAAAAGAGTTGTTAAAACACGAGAATACATGCGTGTGTTGCTAAAAACAATTGATCAGCCTAATCTAACTAGATCAGAACAGTATTTACAGCGTTTAGCATTTTTTAGAGCATTTGCTATTGAGCGTGAATATTTAGAAATGATTGGACAAAAAGAGAGTAAATATAGAACGTATATCTTAAGTCTGTATAACGACGTATTACTAGCTGAATCATTAATTATTGAATCTGATGATGAATAAAAAAATAGGATGCCGCATTTCGGCATCCTATTTTACTTGAAAAAGCGATCCCACCAATGGTGTTTTTTCTTAGGACGAATTTGCATTTGAGCTAGGGTACGATGAATATTTTCTTCTACCTGTTGCTTACGACGCTTTTCTTCGTTCTCTCTAGCTTTTCTTAAAATTTCTTCATGAGCCTCTTGCTCACTTTTTTGTTCTTCAGTAATCTCTTTGGCAGCTTCCTGATCTTTATTATTAGCTTTTTCTTTAGAATCTTCTGATTCCGGCTCAGCTAATTGGTGTGAACGATCAATTAATTTTCTATTTTGAGCTTCAACACGCGCTACCTGCTTCTGCAAATCTTCAATTGCTTTATTCTGACTTGCAATAGTATTTTGTAGCATTGTTAAAAGTTTTACTACTTGATCAGCATCAACAGTGGCAGTATTAGTAGCAACTGATTTTTGCATTTTTGCTGCTTTTTTAACTTCTTCAGTTTTCTTATCGCTTACTGCAAAGATTTGTCTAGCTGCTTCTTGCAAGGTTAAATCCGCATTTTTAGACAATGTTCTAAAAGCTTTTAAATCTTCAATATCCTTTGCCGAGTACAAGCGAGACTTTTGCTTGGTTCTTTCATAGTAATCTTTATTTCCAGTAACCTTTTCCACGATTAAAGAATACTTTCTTAATGTTGCTACGCTAATATGAAGTTCTTCTGCCGTTTTTGCTGGGGCCTCAAGTTCTTCAAAATTATGGTCGCTTGCCATCCTAA
>ERZ841116.885-NODE-885-length-18240-cov-14.939621_pt1 | contig 18240 bp, 18 predicted proteins | sample MGYA00519875_ERZ841116 | MGnify/ENA primary metagenome ERZ841116 (study PRJEB31850, sample SAMEA3708889) | human gut metagenome | biome: human gut; feature: human-associated habitat; material: faeces | place: China | collected 2014 ... | reverse complement strand
AAACATTTCAAATAGCAATACCAGATGAATATAAGGAAAAGTAAAATTTCAGTTTTGTGTTGAATCTCTAAGCAAAATAGCTTATAATTTGACATGCTACATATAGTTATTATCCACAGTTATCGAGTAGGTGTTATCAATGCCGATAACAAAATGATAACATTAGCTCGTATAGGCAGGATAATATGGATATATCAAATAATCAAAAGAACGAGAAACATTACAGAGAATAATTCCTAAACAAAAAGCGTTAGTCTTTGTAGAGTTTGAATAATATTCGCAGCATCTATATAACAAGAAAGAGAAGCATCATATGAGACATACATTTACATTGGCTAATGGAGTGGAAATCCCAGCAGTGGGGTTTGGCACCTATAAAGCCGCAGACAACACTGATGAAGCAATTATAAGTGAAGCAATCCGACAGGGGTATCGCCATCTTGATACGGCAGCCTTTTATTTCAATGAAGAAGCAGTAGGAAAAGCTGTGCACGAGAGTGGAATTCCACGAGAAGATTTTTTCTTGACATCGAAGATCTGGAAAGATTATCTGGGATATGACTCAACTTTGCAGGAGTTTGAAAGCACTTGTAAAAGATTAGGTACAGATTATTTGGATCTTTATCTGATCCACTGGCCAAGACCTTCTGACCTGAATGCAGAGTGGAGAGATTTGGATGTGGAGACATGGAAGGCATTGGAGGATCTTTATAAGTCGAAAAAGATACGGGCAATCGGTGTCAGTAATTTTCTGCCACATCATTTGAACAATCTGTTAGAAAGGACAAGCATTACTCCTATGGTGAATCAGTTAGAATTCCATCCAGGATATATGCAGAAGGCTGCAGTTGATTTCTGTAAGCAGATGGGTATTCAGGTAGAGGCATGGAGTCCGATCGGTCGAGCCAGAGTTCTCAAGGAGCCACTTCTTATGGAACTCGCAGAAAAATATCAGGTATCTGTCGCACAAATCTGCATCAGATTTGCTCTGCAGTGCGGCGTGTTGCCGTTGCCAAAATCCTCTTCTGGTGAACGAATGCATCAGAACCTGGATGTTTTCGGATTTGACATAGAGGAAAATGATATGTATCAGTTGATGACTTTACCGCAGATCGGATGGTCGGGAGAACATCCGGATCGAGAGCGGGTAAGATTTTAATTCAAAAAAATAAAGCCATTGAAAATGACACCCCTAAAATGAGGTGTCATTTTCTTATAAGGGCTTTTTATAGAAGAGAAGTAGTCTACGTTAGCGAAGAAGGGACATTGCCATTCTTCGGTATGTATGGCGTTTTCCACGAATTGCCACGCTATAGGCTGTGATATTCTCAGGTAATGCCATGCCCATATATCCGCTGTCACCAATATGATGAATATCCGCACCGGCCATCTTACACATAAGAGCAATCTGGCGAATAGTATCTTCATCTGCCCCCTCTTGGGATGTTCCAATCGTTGTCATCGTCAGTGCCCCTTTTTCATGAGCCTTTTTGATTAGTTTACTGGCATATTCCATTGTGATTCCAGGAACTGTTCCCGGTGCCGGAAGTAATATTATGTCTGCTCCTGCATCGATAAAATCTACAATATCTTTTTCAGTAAGAATTTTTTCGCCTGCTTCTGAAATGATTCCGGATGCATGCATTTTCCCGGCTGTAAGGATGACTCGGTCACCAACAGCGTCTTTTAATTTAGAAAGAGCCTGCATGATCGCTTCATTGTCAACCCCTACTCCAGGATTACCTGTCAGAACAATCATGTCTACTCCCATATCTGCGGCTTTCCTTGCATTTTCTACAGTTGCCTGGCGGCCGGTTGTCAGATTCCAGACAGACTCCTCGTCATTGTTTTTAATTGTAGCCGGTTCTAGATTTATCGCAACCATTCTTCCGGTAAGACGTTTTACTTCACGAATAGTATCTTCCGGTGATACATGTGGCAATCCCTGGATTACAGGCTGATTGACATCGAAAATATTTAACATGATCAAGTCTGCTCCAAGTGAGGTTACAAATTCTGCATTTGTAATGTTCACTAACATTGGGGTTACGGTTCCAATTGTTTCTGCAGCAAGTGTTCTTCCTTCACTATCTGCAATAGAAGTTAATAAATCTGATTTGCTATAAGAAGATAATTCAGTTGCTGTTGTGTCTATAAGTCGCTTTGTCATGAGAGTAGTTCCTTTCTAATAATATATATTTTTCTAAAAAATTTCCTGATTAAAGTATTTTTGATTGGCTGACATCCTTCTCATGTTAGTTTTTTATGATTAACAATATAAATCCCTGCGCATACTAAAACTAACGCCATCAGACTCCCTACATTAAATGCCTGCTTTACTTCTCCAAGTATCAGTGCCGATAAGATTACGCTGCAAAGTGGATTTACGAATCCGAAAATCGCAATCTTGGAAACATCATTCCATGCAAGCAGTATAGACCAGAGCGTATATGCCACTGCTGAAACCAGAGCAAGGTAAAATATAATTGCCAGACCACCGGCAGTTACATTTCCCAGGCGTCCGCCCATTCCAAGTCCAATTAAAGTCAGAACAATTCCGCCCATCGTGAACTGGGTTCCGCTTAATACGACCGGTGATACTTTTTTAGAAAAAAGATTAATCAGCACAGTGGATATTCCATAAGACAACTGTGCAATCAGGATAAACCCTTCTCCAATCAACTGAAAACCCATATCCAGAGAATTTCCCATCAGATTGATTACTACAACGCCTGCAAATCCAAGAATACATCCTTCAATTTTTCTGCTTGTCATTCGTTCATTTCGAAAGACCAGACAAGACAACAGAATTGCGATAAAATTTCCAAGTCCGGTAATGATTCCACCCTTCACTCCTGAAGTGTGTGCAACTCCTATGTAAAAAAAGAAATATTGCCCCACGGTTTGGGCAAGACACACAGGAATGGCATATTTTAAGAGCTCCCGATCAGGAAGCATCATTTTCTTTTCCTTGATTGATGCAAAAATTAACACCAAAATCCCAGCTAAAGTAAAGCGGATTCCAGCAAAGACAATCTGACTTGCAGTGTCTGAAGAATCTACCTGCAGAAGGTGATACCCTGTCTTAATCACCGGGATTGCACTTCCCCACAGGATACAGCATACACAAGCAAGAAGTGCTACAATACCAGTTTGAGTCAATTTGTTTTGTTTTTGTGCCATTTTCTTATTTCTCTTTTCGTATAAATTTCGTTATTTCGATTTTTTCAGGTTTTATTTTCAATATCTGATAGTTATTCGTTGCATAACGTTCATAAATAACATTATCACAAGAATGATACAATGCCAAGCTGAATTGATAAAGCGTCTTGACATCAATATTATTTTAACATATGATGAAAAATATCTTGTTGCATTAAAGTATAGCTGGCTGATTTTAAGAAATTAGGAGAAGGATAATGGATTTAAATAAGTTATCTATGAAAAAAATTCGAGAACTGATTATTTTTACAGTGCTGCTTGTAGTTGCATTGTGGAAATTTGAAGTAGTGATCGATGTACTGAAAACGATAGGGGGAATTCTATTTCCCTTCGTACTTGGCGGAGCAATCGCTTTCGTGATCAATGTGCCAATGAGTTTTTTGGAAAAGAAGATTTTTGGCAAGGCAAAAGAAGAGAATAAGGCAGGAAAAAAGCTCGCCAGGCCGGTAAGTTTGCTTCTTACAATCATTTTAGCTGTCGGTGTAGTTGTATTAGTAATGTTTGGTGTGATTCCACAGCTTACCCGGACAATAGCAAGTCTGATGATAAGTATTGCTAATTTTATTCCACAGATGCAAGACTGGATTCGAGAGTTTTCACATAATAATCAAGATATTATGAAATTAGTAAATCAAGTACAGTTTAATCCGGATCAGGCAATTAAATGGGGAATCAGTATCCTTGGCAGCGGAGCAGGAAATATGATGAATACGACAATGTCGGCAGTGGGCTCTATTGTCAGTGGATTTGCTACATTTTTCATTGCGTTTTCTTTTGCATGCTACATTCTTTTTCAGAAAGAAAAACTGTATGTACAGATAAGAAAAGTATTTTTTGCATTTATTCCGAAACAAAAAGCAGAGGCATTTCTGAAAATTTGTTCTCTGACCTATCGGACATTTGCAAATTTCCTTACAGGGCAGTGTGTAGAAGCTGTGATTCTCGGAAGTATGTTTGTTGTTACACTCAGTATTTTAAAAATGCCATATGCACTTTTGATCGGAACTTTAATTGCTTTTACTGCATTGATTCCGATCTTTGGAGCTTTTATCGGATGTGCAGTGGGCTGCTTTTTGATTTTTATGGTAAGTCCTAAGCAAGCAATTCTATTTATTATTGTATTTTTGATTCTTCAGCAGATTGAAGGCAATCTGATTTATCCGCATGTGGTTGGTGGATCGGTTGGACTTCCGTCAATCTGGGTACTTGCTGCTGTTACGATCGGTGGCAATCTCATGGGAATCGTAGGAATGCTTATTTTTATTCCATTAGTTTCAGTTTTGTACACTATTTTCAGGGAATTTGTATATCTTCGTCTGAAGGAAAAAAATATAAAACAAGTGACAAAGACAGTGGTGGAAGAATATACGGCAGAGGAAATTGCTGCAATGGAAAAAAATATAAAAAAGAATAGAGAATAAGAGGAAAACAAAAAGCGGAAAATCTCATTAGATTCAGAGGTTTTCCGCTGTTGAGTGCTTTGCTTTACAAGAGAAACGAAGGAGAGCCGCTATTTGAAGTTTTCTTCATGATCGTTTTCTTTTGCTTTTTTCAGTTTTTTGAATGTTATTTTTTTGATGCTTTTCTTAACTATAACTACGATAACAGCTATGACTGCTGCACATACAATAAGGATCGGTAAGGCACCAAGAATTCCAATGATGAGATTCCTGAAACCGTGACCTACTTTATACAGGTTGTCTCCGAATCGATCTTTAATCTCTTCGAAGAAGCCTTTCTCACCCGCGTCTGTCATACGTTCGACTTCAAATATCTCTACATGTACTGTGCTGTAATCAATCTGATTGTCCAGAAGTCTAAGTTGACTTTCGTAGCTTTCTATCTCATATCGGATGTCGGATAATTTACTTTCAATGGCTAACAGGTCTTCCATATTTTCTGCAGTAGAAAGCAACTCCATCAAACGTGCCTGTTCCGTTTCTAAAGCTTTTTTATGACTTTCCACATCTACATACTGAAGTGTCACATCTTCCACGGACTCATTTTCTTGTGTTACATTTCCAAGTTCACCGACGATATCCACGAATTCATTTAACTTGTCTGCCGGAATTCGTATGGTGTAGCTTGCATACCGGGTTGTCGTGTAAGAATAACTGTTGCCGCTGATAGAAGAATTCTCGACATAGCCACCTAGTTCCGTAGTTTTTGTTTTTAAGTTATTGAGTACAGAATCAAATTCTTTTGTCTGCAAAGACAGAGAAACCGTTCGGATCAATTTACGTCCATTTTCTACTTGAGCTTCCAATCCATTTCCTGAAGTGATTCCTGTATCGGCTGTTTCCGCAGGTTCTTCGCAGTATTCGTTTTCTGAATAATCTGTACCGTAGACAGATTCCATGGTTGCACTGTCCTTAGATGTCGACATTGATTTGCTTCCGCATCCGACAGTCAGCAGAGCCAACATTAGTGCTAAGAAAAATGCAATTCTCTTTTTGAATTTCATACAAACACCTCCATTCTGTTGATAGGCTTTGAGTGAACATATAAAGGAACATTGATTCACATTGGACAGCTTCTTTTTTCTCCTTTGTCCATGTCTCCGCGTAAATAGTGCCCATTAAATTCCATATTAATGTCACGGATCTCTTTTTTACCTTCGATATACTCATCGTACATTTCTGAAATTCTTGCCATGCAACCATCGCAGCTTGCAGAAATGTTGCCTAAAGATTCTTTTACGATCTGTTTTCTTTCCTCTACGGTTGTATCTTTTATTAAAATGCTTTTGAATTCCATGATAGTTACCTCTGCTTTCTTAAAAATCAAGTGATATTTCTAATAAAAGTATAACATAAAACATGATCAACTGTATAGTTCTGGGAGAATATAATCCACCCCCTGTCAATCGACAGAGGGCGGATTATCTTAAAAAGATATGAAAAGATTTATTCATATTTATCTGCAAAGCAGATGCGTTTTAATCCTAACAGTGGCGCAGCTCCGGAAGCAGTTGTTCCGAAGAACAGCACCTCCTTATCAAGATCTAAATAATCGATGATTGATCCGTTACAGAGAGTACTTCCGGTGCACAGAATCAATTCTGCATAGGAGTCGCGGATTTCTTCTTTCATGGCAGTTCCGTCTTCAACACGGATTCCAAACTTCCATTGATAATTGCAATAGTTACAGATAAAAGAAACATAACTCCTATTACCCCAAGGAAATAGGCTGTTGCTCTTTTCATCAGAGTTTCTGTGATATATCTTAAGATACTAAGATTTATGACATTAAATATACTTGTAAGAACCGAAATCACAACCATCAACAAAATATATTTCGCATCTATTTTCCAAATATACTTAATGCAATATAATGTATTATTAAATGTTTTATTTTTTTTCAGATAGTCATCTCTCCTAGTATGCAAATTTTAATCTATTTGTTCACCTGATGTTTTTTAAAAATCCAATAACTAAATGTTGAAAATATAATCGCTCCAAATCCATTTACTATCATTGCCATATCCGGCCATTTTATTACTACTTTGCCTATGCTATAGGTTATATATGATTGGAATGAAAAATCCGCAATCTTAGATGGTAATAATGACAACATTCGGCTCCAAGTATATCCACCTGTATCCGGTGATAAAAAGGTCGGTATTATAATTAAAAGAAAGGCAATGATAATAACACCATATGCGTTTTTTAGTACTGCAGACATCAAAAGCGTTATTCCTGCAATTCCCAAGGTAAAGAAATATGCTAAAATCAAGGCATAAATCGTTCCCTCTGCCATTGATAAGTGGTATCCAACTGATACCGCAGGGTATTTTAATTGAATTGGTAAATCTGCACCATCTGTCCCAAGGAGGCCAAGATATACCGCAGAATAAATCAACGTAATTCCCCAATATACACAAGTAGTGAATAGCCACACCACAATAATTTTTGCGGAAACCAACCTGCTTTTCCCATATTTCATACACAATATTAGCGAATCACATTTAGATTGATATTCGCCTGAAAAAATCGGTGCAATTCCAATGCAGATAATCATCATAATCAGTACCGGCCATGTCAATGCATCCAAAATCATGTCCCAACCTTTATGGTAACCATACTGATATTCGGATATTTTTTTTACTTCACCCTCCCAATAATCTGCTTCTATAGAAGTAAGTTTCCCATTCTCTTCTAGTAATTGAATATATTTTTGATCTCGGTCAAGACGTGACTGTGTAAAATCCTTTCCTGCATTATTTTCAAGAACATCTTTTATGTCACTTCCACTTCCAGGCTCTTCATATACATTTGTTATCAAACTTAACAGCTCTTTGTTTGGCAGATAAAATGTACTATATTTTTCTTGGGACAGATAATGGTATGCTTCATTGTTTGAGCTTGTATCTGGGTTATTGATATATTCCAAATATTGATCTACAATTTCATTCACTCTATCCTGTGTTAGTTCTTGCCGCTGCTGAGTATTTTGCAACACCTCAACGGCAGTCATTCCACTAACGGTCTGGCCATTTTCATCTGTTGCTGTAATTTGAAAAATACTTGAACACACACAGAAAACTAAAAACAAACTACATCCTATAACTGATATTTGTGTCAACCTGCTCGTCCAGATCTTCTTCCATTCATATTTGATCATTCCACTCATTAACTATTCTCCCCTGCTTCCATTTCATCTGAAAAATATTTCAAATATAAATCTTCCAATGTCGGTTCAACATTAATGGCGTCATCAATTGGAGCTTCTGTAGATATGATTCTGGCCTCTACATGATTTGCTAATGCATGTGAATTGGCTATATAATACTGTGTCTCAAATTTTGTCCATTCTTTATTTGGAATTTTGCAGGACCATACTTCCCCATTAACTTTATCAAGCAGTTCTTCCGGCGTACCCTGCAAAATAAAACAACCTTTTTTCATCACCAGTACCTGGTCTGAAATATATTCTATGTCTGATACGATATGTGTTGATATAATAATAATTTTATCTTTTGACATTTCAGATATAATATTTCGGAAATATGCACGTTCTTTAGGATCTAATCCTGCTGTTGGCTCATCTAAGATAAGAATTTTAGGATCATTTAACAAAGCCTGTGCAATTCCTAATCTTCGTTTCATTCCGCCTGAAAAAGTCCTTATTTTTCTGTTAGCCTCGTTTTCAAGATTGACCAGTCTTAAAAGTTGTCTTGTTTTTCGCTTAGCATATTGTGGCTGCAAACCTTTAATTGAAGCAATATACAGCATGAAATCTTGTGCTGTGAAACCTGGAGTATAACCAAACTCTTGCGGAAGATACCCCAAAATGTCCCGAAATCTTTCACCCATCTGTATATTATTTTCACCATCTATTTTTACTTCTCCAGACGTAGGTTCAATTATTCCACAAATCATTTGTAAAAGCGTTGTCTTTCCTGCACCATTTGCACCCAAAAAACCATATACACCTTCCGTCAATATAGTATCTATTTGTTTCACTGCTATTTTATTTTTAAATTGTTTAGAAAGGTGTTCCATAGCTAATTTCATTTAGATTTCCTCCTGCTCTTTTAAGAAGTTTACGCATTTCTATCATCATACCAAGTAAAGCAATCAACCCTATCCCTATCCATATGCCCAAATATGAGGTTTGAAATATTTTTACATCAGATATTTTAAGTATTGTAATTATGCAACTTAAGCATGCTCCCCATGCCCCCGAATATAACGGTATATTTTCTTCTCTGCTTCTATTTAAAATTAACATACATCCAAAGCACATTATTATATAAGGAACTATTCCATATAAAATAACTTGCCAAATTACAGTTTGTTTTAACATAGACATGCCAAGTGCCATAGTCATAAAAAACAATAGATCAAACAATCCAAATATAGTTAAGCGAACCATTAAAACTTTGCTGAAAGAATTCTTTGCTGTTATCTGTATTTCCAACATCCCCGGTTGGAAGACATTACATAACTCCTTTGCATTAATGAGGCATAAAATGGGGCCAGAAATTGCGATTAAGGTCCAAAACCAACTACTTATGTTAATTTGCTCTGTAATCAGCAGATATAATACTAAAGCAGAAACAATAATTTTTAAAATCCATGTTTCTGTTTTTATAAATCTCAACTGATTGCAAAAAAATTCAGTGCTACTCATTCTTAAATTTTCTGGATGCAACTTTATCTTTTTCGCTTTTGCAATTGTTTCTTTGTATTTATGTGTATCATAGGCAGGTACCTCAATTTTATTTAGTTCCTTTTTTAAGCGTTTCTGAAACATTTTTATATCTCCAATCTTCTCTTTAAACTTTTTTCCGCATTCTTTAGTTTATATCTTACCGTGGAGGCTGGAATACCCATAACCTGGGAAATATCCTTGATTCTGAAATCTTGATAATATCTTAAAATTATAATTTCTTTTTCTATCTCTTCGAGTGAATTTATCGCTTCCCAAATATTTAATTGTTCTAATTTCCTATCAATCCCTCCAGAATCAAATCCTTCTATAACTGTTTCTAAATTTACTTGTTTTGCTTTTCGCAAATAATCACGGATACAATTCTTGGCAATTACATATAAATAGTTTCTCAGTTTACCATACTCTTTGTACCTATCTATATGCTTAAGAAACTTCAAAAAAACTTCCTGAGTTATATCTTGAGCCGCATTACTATTACCTACATGATAATAACAATACTTATATATACTCATATAATTTTTCTGAATTACTTGATCTATTTCATCATTGCTATTTGTAAGTTTGATCAGTCGTTTATTTTCGAACATAAAATTATCTCCCGGTTTTTCTGCTCTAATTCTCTCATAAATTATTATCCTTCTATAATGTATAACGATTAAACCTCAAAAAAAAGCAAATTTTCTTTTAAATATTTTTGTAACTCTGCCTTTTTATCCATAACTTCAATGTCCCGTTTGATAACAACCAGGCAGAACGTGATCTTCGGATGATAAAGGTCAAGACCAAAGTATCTGGATGCTTCCGAACTGAGGAAGGTGCTAGAGATTATCTAAAAATCATGTCCTACGTAGGCACGGCACATAAACAGGGATACAATGCTTACGAAGCAATCAAAAATGCGATCACAGGTCACCCTGATTTCATCTTTGAGTATAGCTGGTTCTGAATAGTTACAGAGATCCTATAAAATAAGGACGTCAAAACTATGACCAGACATTAGACAATTCGTTGTCGAATGTCTGGTTTTTGTATATCCGGGTGTGGTTTGTCCATTGTTGGAAGATAGAAATTGAGCTAAACTATCATAATCTGCAAGACAATGCTTATTGTAGGAGCAGCACTATTAGCAGAGGGTGGAATGAGACACTACATGGTGCATTGCACAGTAAGGACAGAACCGTAAATGTTGGAAACGTGTTAGCAAAACAAAACAGGAGAAAACTACAATGAATGCAACAAATACTTTAAAGAAACTGGGAATCGAGAAAACATTTGAATATATTTATAAAGATCCGGATAAAAATATGCCGAAGATCATGGATTGGGCGGATAAATTTGCAGATGGAGAGTTCCCGACACAAAGAGAGATGATCCGTGAAGCGATTACGAATCCAGAGCATCCATATTATAATTTTATCCGTCATCTGCCTGAACCTTCACTGCACAGGATGCTGGGCAGCAGAATACGGTCACAAACTGAATCTTACTTATGACGAGATTGATGACATTATCTGTCAGGGTAAAAAGCTTGGTGTTTACTTATACATTTACACAGGTGGAGAACCGCTGGTTCGTAAGAAAGATCTGATCTGTCTTTGTGAGAAGCATTCCGATTGTGTATTCCTTTGTTTTACAAATGCAACACTGATCGATGAAGAGTTTGCGGACGAGATGCTTCGCCCATGTCCGATGTTGGAGAACCCGGAAAAACTTCGTGAGATGGTCGCAAAGGCAGGAGCACATTCTACAGACCTTCAGTCTCCGGAAACGGTAGAGCATCTCTGCGCAAAATGCGATCAGTACGCAAAGGACTGGCAGCCGGCAGCAGACAAGCTTTGGACGCGTTGAATGGAAATATAATAGATGTAGATGATGATGTGAGATGACAGATTGTAGTTTTATCGACTTCAAGAAATGAAAAGAATATGCTATACTTATAAGAAAAGAAGAAAGAACGTTACTGTTCACTCCCGTGTCAATCACTCCGCTGATTGACACGGAGGATGCGTGTTTTGACTTGAATGCATCTCGCCCCATCGCCAAAGGCGATTTAAAATGGCGAGATGCGTTGCTGGTCGCACATCGTGTGAACAGTAACGAACGAACGGACGGAGAGGCGTAGGTATGGCGAAAGTACATGGGGAATCGAAGTTGACTTTTTTAGAGTCGACGAGTATTATCATAGGACACGGCGTGGGATCGGGAATTCTTTCGGTCCCATTCCTTGCATCCAGAAATAACTGGCATGATATCATCTGGATTGCGGCACTGGCATATTGTATGAATCTGCTATTGCATTTTATGATTGCGGAACTGTCTTTGAATAACAATGGCGCGCAGTTCATCAAATGCTTTGAAAATGAGCTGTTTGTGGGAAAACTGAAGATGGTATGTACATGGCTGGCGTTTGGGCTGCTTGGCTTTTCGGTTGTAGTGAATGTGAGTGGATTTATTACCGGTGCGGCAGCTGTATTTTCTGCATGGTTTCACCTTCCGTCAGTGGTCGGGATGCTGCTCTTTTATGTATTGGCAGCAAGTGTGGTCTATATCGGAATGAAATTGGTTGGAATTTGTGAGAAAATTGCAGTGATTTCCATGTTTGGAGTCATAGGGATCCTTTTTGTAGCAACGATGCTTTCAGAGACAACAGAGCTTTCGACAAAGTTCTATTCAAATAACAATATGCTGGCACTTTATAGCATGATCGCATTTTCCTTATCTGCTGTTATGTCTGTGCCACAGGTTGTGAAAGGTTTAGAAGGAGACGAAAAAGGTATTCGTAAAGCGATTGCAGCCGGTACAGGACTAAATATGGGACTGATCCTTTTGATCACATTTATGACGCTTCTGGGATGTTCTAATGTGACAGAGAATGGAGCACTGGTGGATCTTTCCGGTCATCTTGGCGGATGGGTCAGCATTATCGGATATGTATTTTCCTTGCTGGCTCTTGCAACATCTTTCTGGGCGAATACACTGAATCTTCGAGATATTGTGAATGAACAGACGAAATGGGGCGAAAAGATCAGCTGGCTTGCAGCTACATTACCTTGTCTTGTGATCGCACTTGTGGGTGTGCAGAGCTTTGTTGGTTTCACAAGAATGGCAAGTGTGGTTCAGGTTCTGACCGGAGTAGGAGTTATTGTTGCATACAATCGTTCCAGAAGACGTGCGGGAACTAGCCTGATTTGCGGACGATTTGGTAGTTTGCCGTTCCAGATATTAGCAGTAGCAGCTTCGTTGGTAGCATCTGTAGGAGCAGTGCTTACGGTGACAGTGTGAACTTACAAACATGTTATTACAAAAGTTGATGGAGAAGGAGATAAGAAAATGCAAGGACAGATTGAAGTGAACAGTAGAATTTTAGAAAGATTTGAATTCAGGGATATTAGACAGGAAGAGGCAGATCAGGCAGTCTTGATTGAGAAAATTTGTTTCCCGCCAAATGAAGCATGTTCTGAGAAACACATGAAGGAGCGAATTGGTGTGACTCCAGAATTGTTTTTAGTTGCAGTAGATAAAACAACCGGGAAGTTAGCAGGATTTTTGAATGGAATTGCAACGGACGAGGAAAAATTCCGAGATGAATTTTTTACAGACGCGTCTTTGAATAATCCAAAAGGAAAGAAAGTTATGATCCTTGGCTTAGATGTATTACCGGAGTATCGAGGACAAGGTCTGGCACGAGAGATTGTAAGATGTTATCTGCAAAGAGAAGAAGAAAAGGGAAGAAAAGAAATTGTTCTTACCTGCCTGGATGGAAAAGTAGAGATGTATAAAAGATTTGGGTTTGTAGATCTGGGAATGTCAGATTCTGTCTGGGGTGGAGAAGAATGGCATGAAATGACATATTATCTGAGATAGAAGTAAATAACGAATGATAGTGAAAGCTGTAAAGTCTAATGGAAAATATTTGCCAAAGACTTTACAGCTTTTTTCTAAAAATGTATGATAAGAAAGGAAAATGAAAAACGTGAGATAGATAAGACGAGGAGAAAATATCATGGAGTATTGGGATATTTATGACGCAGAAAAACAGCCGACAGGAAGAAAAATGAAGCGAAATGACTGGTGCTTAAAGGATGGGGAATACCATCTGACAGTGCTTGGAGTTGTGGCAAGACCAGATGGAACGTATCTGATCACGAAACGTGTAATGACAAAAGCGTGGGCACCGGGTTGGTGGGAAGTATCCGGCGGTGCAGCGCAGGCAGGAGAGTCTTCTGAGGAAGCGGTATGCCGTGAAGTGAGAGAAGAGACAGGATTAGATATTTCTAATGCAGAAGGCGGATATGTATTTACTTATAAGCGAGAAAATCCGGGCGAGGGTGATAATTATTTTGTTGATGTATATCGCTTTGTGCTTGATATTGATGAGAATGATCTGAAACTTCAGACAGAAGAAACAGATGGATATATGTTCGCAACTAAGGAGGAGATTGAAAACTTTGCCAAGGAGGGAATCTTCCTCCATTATGACAGTATTAAGAGAGTGTTTGAACAGTTACAATAATTTATAGAATGAGGAAAAGTTATGCATTCAGAAAAGAAGAAAAACAGATTTGAAATTGATATGTGCAATGGCTCGATCATGAATAAGCTGATTTCTTTTTCAATTCCGCTGATGTTATCTGGAATTCTGCAGCTTGCATTTAACGCAGTGGACATTGTTGTAGTGGGAAGATTCAGCGGAAGCGAGGCACTGGCAGCAGTCGGATCAACCACAGCACTGATCAATGTATTTACTAATTTATTTATAGGAATATCTCTTGGGGCAAATGTACTTGCGGCCAGATTCTATGCGGCAGGGCGCGAGAAAGAGATGTCGGAGACGGTGCACACAGCGATTACATTTGCAATTATAAGCGGAGTTGTGATGGCATTAGTTGGATTGTTCTTTTCCAGAGGAGCACTTGAACTGATGGGAACACCGGATAATGTAATCAATCTTTCGACACTATATATGAAGATCTATTTCCTGGGAATGCCGTTTTTTATGCTATACAATTACGGTGCGGCAATCTTAAGAGCGGTTGGAGATACGAAGCGGCCACTTTTCTTTTTGATTGTAGCAGGTGTGATCAATGCGTGTTTAAACCTTTTACTTGTAATTGTTTTTCATCTGGGAGTGGCGGGTGTTGCAATTGCAACTGTGACAGCACAATGTGTATCATGTATTTTGGTACTGCGTTGTTTATATAAATCAGAAAGCAGTTATCAGCTTCGCTTTTCGAAGTTAATGATAAAAAAAGTATATTTAGGACAGATCTTCCAGGTGGGAATTCCGGCAGGAATCCAGAGTACCGTGATCAATTTCTCAAATGTACTTCTGCAGTCATCGGTCAACTCTTTCGGATCTGTGGCAATGGCAGGATATACGGCAGCGAATAATATTTTCGGATTTTTATATGCATCGATCAATGCAGTGACACAGGCATGTATGAGTTTTACAAGCCAGAATTACGGGGTCGGAAAATGGAAACGAATGGACAGAGTCTTAGTTGACTGCCTGATTCTTTCCACAACGATTGCATTAATTCTTGGTGGAGGTGCGTATCTCTTTGGACCGGAACTTTTGAAGATTTATACTGATGATCCTCAGGTTATCAGCTGTGGTATGGAGATCCTTCTGTATACAACAGTTACTTATTTTCTGTGCGGATGGATGGATCTGTTCCCGGGATCTCTTCGTGGAATGGGAAAATCAATTGTGCCGATGCTACTTTCCGTAATCGGAACAGTCGGAACGAGAATCGTCTGGATCTTTGGAATATTTCCAAAATTCAGATCGTTAAAGATTTTGTTCATTTCCTATCCTGCATCCTGGATCATTACGATCATCCTGCAAGTGATTTGCTTTATTTTTGTTAGAAGAATCGTCTATGCACCGTTGAAAAAACGAGAGGCCATGATATAGTAAAAAAGAAATGCTTTATTTCCCAAAATACAAGAGGGAAGAAAGCATTTCTTTTTTATGTGCGTATTTTGTAAATGATAATTATTGACAAATCCAACATCCTGGAATAAGCTAGTTTTGTATAACTAATTGATAAAAAATCGCAATAAACTAAAGAGGATGATAAAAAAAATGACATTAAAAGAATTAGCGATTGGAAAGAGTGCTGTAATTCGAACAGTTGGAGCTTCCGGTGCGTTACGACAGCATTTTTTGGATATGGGTATGATTCCGGGTGCGGAAGTTACGGTGGTAAAGTTTGCACCGATGGGAGACCCGATGGAATTGCAGGTACATGGATATGAACTGACACTTCGTCTTGCAGAGGCAGAACAGATTGAAGTTGAGGAAATCAGCGAGAGAACAAACAGCCATTCCCGTGGAGAACGTTTGAAACCGGTAGATCATCCGGGACTTGGAGAAGAAGGAAAGTATCATTCTGAAGAAGATGCTAATCCGTTACCGGATGGAACAGTGCTTACTTATGCCCTGGTAGGAAATCAGAACTGTGGAAAGACAACGTTGTTTAATCAGCTCACAGGAGCAAATCAGCATGTAGGAAACTTCCCGGGAGTAACAGTAGACCGTAAGGATGGAACAATCAAAGGTTATCCGAATACGAATGTGACAGACCTTCCGGGAATTTATTCAATGTCTCCATACAGCAGTGAGGAGATTGTTTCAAGAAATTTTGTGCTGGATGAACATCCGAAAGCAATTATCAACATTGTGGATGCAACGAATATTGAGCGAAATCTCTATCTGACAATGCAACTTCTTGAAATGGATATCCCGATGGTAGTAGCTTTGAATATGATGGACGAGGTGATTGGAAATCATGGATCTATCGATGTGAATACAATGGAAGCACTGCTTGGAGTTCCGGTTATTCCGATTTCGGCAGCGAAGAATGAAGGTGTGGACGAAGTAATACGTCATGCACTTCATGTGGCGAAATACCAGGAACGTCCGCTGCGTCAGGATTTCTGTGATAAGAGTGATCATGACGGTGCGGTTCACAGATGTATTCATGCAGTGATCCATCTGATTGAAGATCATGCGGAGGAAGCGAAGCTTCCGGTGCGTTTTGCTGCGACGAAGGCAATCGAGGGCGATCCGCTGATTTTGGAGCAGTTAAAGCTTGATCAGAATGAGTTGGATATGCTGGAACATATCGTGCAGCAGATGGAGACAGAACGTGAGGTTGACAGAAGTGCGGCAATCGCAGATATGCGATTCGATTTTATCGAGCGTCTTTGTGAGCAGACGGTTGTGAAACCGAAAGAGAGTAAAGAGCGTGTCAGAAGTGAGAAGATAGACAAAATCTTGACAGGAAAATATACAGCGATCCCATGTTTTATCGGAATCATGGTGCTTGTATTTTATCTGACATTTAATGTAATCGGTGCATTTCTGCAAGGAATTCTAGAAATGGGAATTGATCAGTTGTCAAGAATGGCTGAGGCGGGACTGATCGCACTCAATGTAAATGATGTAATCCGAAGTCTTGTAATCGACGGAATCTTTACAGGAGTAGGAAGCGTGCTTAGTTTTCTTCCGATTATTGTTACTTTGTTCTTCTTCCTCTCTATGATGGAAGACAGTGGATATATCGCGCGAGTGGCATTTGTAATGGATAAACTGCTTCGTAAGATCGGTCTTTCCGGTCGAAGCATTGTGCCGATGTTGATCGGATTCGGATGTACAGTTCCGGCAGTTATGGCAACAAGAACATTGACCAGTGAAAGAGACCGTAGGATGACGATCCTTCTGACACCGTTTATGAGCTGTACAGCAAAACTTCCGATTTATGCATTCTTTGTAAGTACATTTTTCCCGGGTAAGGGCGGACTGATCATGTCGGGTCTGTACGTGCTTGGAATTGTAGTTGGAATTTTAATCGCATTCCTTTATCGAGGAACTCTGTTTAAAGGAGAACCGGTACCATTTGTTATGGAACTTCCGAATTATCGTCTGCCGGGTGCGAAGAATGTGGCACAGCTTCTTTGGGAGAAAGCGAAAGATTTCTTACAGAAAGCATTTACAGTTATTCTGATGGCAACGATTGTTGTATGGTTCTTGCAGAGTTTTGACTTGCATCTGAACCTTGTGGAGAATTCAGCAGATAGTATTCTTGCTATGATTGCAGGTGCACTTGTTCCAATCCTTCGTCCGCTTGGACTGGGAGACTGGAGAATCTGTACAGCACTGATCAGTGGATTTATGGCGAAAGAAAGTGTAGTATCAACACTTGAGGTATTGTTTGGTGGAGGAATTGCTTCTGTACTGACTCCTCTGTCAGCCGGTGTCCTGCTTGTATTCAGTCTGCTCTACACACCATGTGTTGCAGCAGTTGCATCCGTAAAGCGCGAGCTTGGTGCAAAATGGGCTGTCGGAATGGTGTTCTGGCAGTGCTTGATCGCATGGATCGCTGCGATCATCACAAGAGGAATCGGAATGTTGTTTTTCTAATGGGGAAAGCTGTTACTGTGACAGTAACACAGCAACGAAATGTCTTGGAATAAATCATCTAGGAATAAATGATAAAATTTATTGACAAAACAGAATTCATTCGTTATAGTAAGAAACGATGTGTCAGTGAGGCAGTTGTTCATGAGACGAACCGAGCCGAAAGATAAATTAAGTATATTCCGTGAGGGAGTAGTTCGCATGAAAATGTGATTTGTCAACATACCGGTGAGAATGAGTTTTAAAAGATCACCTGGCAAATCTTAAAGAATGAGACTCATGTATGTTTTAAATAAGAGGATAAGTTTGTTATGTCAAGCAGGCAGTTCTCTTATCATAGAACATACGTGGGTCTCTTTGTTATATTAGGAAAGTCCTTTCCTAATATATAAAAAACGCTCCGCTCAGGATGCGCA
>ERZ841116.881-NODE-881-length-18350-cov-21.346597_pt1 | contig 18350 bp, 19 predicted proteins | sample MGYA00519875_ERZ841116 | MGnify/ENA primary metagenome ERZ841116 (study PRJEB31850, sample SAMEA3708889) | human gut metagenome | biome: human gut; feature: human-associated habitat; material: faeces | place: China | collected 2014 ... | reverse complement strand
TCACCACCATCGAACGTGGTTATAGCCAATGGTGGCCTAAGGTATTCGTCATGGGCCTCAATCAAGGCGTATTCCCACAAAGCATGGGCGATGAAGGCCTTATTAAGGATAAGGAACGTCAGGAATTGGCGGAGGCCGGTATCACTTTGGCAGAAGGTGCCTTGCCGAAGGCTTTCAACGAGAATTTCCTATTATACCTAGCTATGACGCGCGCATCCGATTCCTTGACGCTGTCCTATGCAAGCTCTGGTGAAGATGGAACAGGCCTTGAGCCTTCCCTCGTGGTGAAACGACTAGAATCCCTTGGTTATGTGGGTAAGGCGGTAGATATTCCACTCTCTATTGCACCTGATACTGAGTCGGACTATGTATGGAGACCTTTACAGAGTTTGTCCCTGTTGTCTGAGCGCTGGGGCGCCCTCTTTAGTGGGCATGAGGTCAATCCATTGTGGTGGGGCCTATATAACTGGGCTCGTGAAAGCGACACTTACCGTCCTCGTTTAGGTGAGGTGTCTCGTGGTATTCGAGATAATAATGATGTACCTGTCATTACAAAGGATTTAGTGAATGGATTATTCCTATCTAAAGGCTATATGTCTGGTTCTGTGACGCGTCTAGAGAGATATCAGCAATGTCCGTTCAAGTTCTATGCTCAATATGGTTTAAAACTAGAACCGCGTCGTGTACGCTCCTTTGGTGCTCCTGAAATTGGTACATTCCTCCATGCTAACTTAGAGCGTTTAGGTAATTATTTATTAGATAACAATAAACAATGGCGTGACCTTAACGAAGAGGATCAACAAAATTTATGTCGTTCTGTAGCCGATGAGATTTTACAAGAAAATCAGGGTGGCGAGGAAACGAGTGATGCCTACCAAAAGGCTATCGAGCAGCGTGTACAACGAACATTACATGTGACGGTAGATCGCCTTGTAGAGTGGTCCAAACGCAGTGATTTTGATACAAAATACTTGGAGCAAGATTTTGGCCGTCAAGGAGGCTGGGATCCGATTCGCGTACCCCTTGGGGAAGACCGTTATTTACGCCTCATTGGTCAAATTGACCGTATCGATGAATATACCCGAGATGGTCAAACCTATGGTATGGTTATTGACTACAAATCGGGCGGCGCACATGTGACGGCCCAAGATGTATACTATGGCCTTAAATTGCAGCTTATGACCTATCTATTGGCGTTAGAATCTGCTTACGGCAAAACGCAAGGTGAATCTATCGCTCCTGCGGCTGTGGTGTATTCCTATGTGAAGAATCCTAAAATTCCTGCCGATGCGCCTATATCTTATGAAGATGCAGTATCTTTGGCTAAGGAAAGCGATGCATGGCAAAACAGTGGATACTTCTCTGATGATATCGAGTTGTTGACGCATATCGATAATAAATTTTTGTCCTATGGGTCTAAACGAGGACCATATGTACCAATCGCTACGAAAAAGGATCAAACTATTTCTAGTAGAGACTTGCGTAAGGTTAAGAATTCTGGCGAATTTGATGTAATGTGTCGTTACACCAATCACGTAATGGCTGACATCGGTCGCCACATCGGGGATGGTCAATTCCCAATTCAGCCTTACCAGTTAAATAAGAATAGACCTTGTACATACTGTGATTACAATACTATATGCCGTTTTGACTCTAGTCGTAATAAGTATAACTATCTGTCCGGCTTATCTGAAGATGATGCATTAGAACGGATGAAAGAGGTTCTAAACGACGGAAACAACAGTAACGACAGCAATAAAAGTAACGTAGCAAGTATTAGTAATAAAGGAGGTGAAAACCATGGGTGTTAAATGGACGCCAGAGCAGGAGTCTGCCATCATAGCGCCGAAGGACTCGTCCTTAGCTAATCAAACCTTGCTAGTCGCTGCAGCGGCCGGCTCTGGTAAAACGGCAGTTCTCGTAGAGCGTATTATTACCCGTTTAAAAGACATAGATAACCCTTTATCTGTTCAAGAGCTCATGGTTGTAACCTTTACAAAGGCGGCTGCTCAAGAGATGAGCGCTCGTATTGGTCTTGCTTTGGCTAAAGCCATGGAATCCACCGAGGATGCAGCCATGCAAGAGCGCCTTGAGCGACAGCTCAACCTGTTGCCGTCTGCTCATATTTCTACGTTGCACTCCTTCTGCCAATGGGTGATTCGCTCTTACTTTTACAAGCTCGATATTAATCCTACTGCTCGCATCGGTAACGAAGCAGAAATGGCATTGTTACAACAAGAGGTGCTAGCCGATTTATTAACTAAATCCTATGAAGAGGGCCTTTATAATATCTATGAATTGGCGGATTTCTTTAGCGATGATAAATCGGATGCGGGATTAACAGCAAAGATTATGTTGCTATATAACTACGCCATGTCCCTTGCCAATCCTGATGGGTGGTTACGAAAAGCCTTAGAGCCTTATAAAGAGGCTATGATTATAAACCCTAGTGATACACTATGGGGCCAATATATGTGGGATAACCATGTAGCTGTTATCGATCGCATTCGCGAGCGCTTAGAGCGGATGGAACAAATTCTATTGGATCCAGTAGGGCCTCATAAATGGCAAAACATATATGATAATCAACTAGCTGCATTAGGCATGCTTTCATCAGCTCAAACTTGGGATGATATGGGTGAAGCTTGTAAGCATGTAGATACCTTCATTAAGGACCAGTTCCGCATGGGGTCAAAAGAGGCGCAAGCCTTTGATCCTATATTGGTAGCAGAGTTTAAATCCTTAGGTTCCCAAAATAAAGATGACCTTAAAGCGATGCAAGGGGCTGTGTTTACTGTGCCAGAAGCTACCTTGCAAGACCAGTTCAAGGCTCAATATCCAATCATCGAAGGTTTAGTAGAGCTCACGATTGCGTTTCATAAGGCGTATCGAGATATGAAACAAGAACAAGGTATCATGGACTTTAGTGACTTGGAGCATCTATGTTTAGCCCTTCTTGTTGAGCCGGGCACAGAGGATGACCCTCAGCCGTCTGATGTAGCGAAGGAACTGCAAGATACTTTCAAAGAAATCATGGTTGATGAATACCAAGATACGAATGGCGTGCAAGAGACGATTATCAACTTGATTTCTCGTGTCGACAACCGGTTCTACGTAGGGGACGTGAAGCAAGCTATTTATAGCTTCCGTATGGCTGACAGTTCTCTGTTTATGGAGAAATATAATACCTATGGCGATACTGATGCGGTAGAACGCCGTATCGACCTAGCAAAGAATTTCCGATCTCACGAAAATATTTTGGCCGCTACGAACTTCTTGTTCTATCAAATCATGACGGAAGAGGCGGCAGAGCTAAATTATACGGAGGCGGAATCCCTCGTTCCGGGCCGCATCGTTGAGGATGCACCGGAGGACTGGGTTGGAGGCGATGTGGAATTGCAGCTCTTAGATGTGAGCAAGGATACCCTCAGTGCTAGTGAAAGCGACGAAGATGAAGGTGATGACCCTGAAAACAACGAGCGTGAACTCGATTTCATCATCCAAAAGATTAAGGAAATCCATGCTGCTAAGAAAAAGGTGCAAAATCCAGATGGTACGTTCCGTCAAATCGAGTGGCGCGATTTTGCTATTTTACGTAGATCCTTGGCTGGTTGGGGCACTCGTGCCGTAGAGGCCATGCGCCAAGCGGGTATCCCTGCAGTAGTAAACGAACGAGATGGCTACTTTGAAGCACAGGAAATTCAACTTTTATTAGCGTTGTTATCCATCATAGATAATCCCGAACAAGACTTGCCGATGGCAGCAGTCTTGCACTCTGGTCTCGTGGGGCTTGATGCAAACGAACTAGGCGCACTGCGCCTATCTGGAGAGGGTTCTCTGTGGTCTCTTATGCCAGCCTATGCTAAAGAGGCTCAAGATGAGCGCTTATTTGCGTTTATTGATCATATGGAGCGTTGGCGTACCTTGTCGCGCCGTCACGGTGTGACCGATTTGCTATGGGATATTTACGAATCCCAAGATTATGTCAACTATGTGGGCGCCATGCCGAATGGTCTCGTTCGCCGTGCGAACGTGCTCGCCTTATACGACCGAGCTAAGGGCTATGAGGCCTCTGGCTTCCGTGGTCTCTTTAGATTCTTGCGCTTTGTGGAAAGCTTGCGTGATAGCAACCAAGATATGCCCCTTGCCAATGTGGTGAGCGAAGCGGACAATGTAGTGCGCCTCATGACCATCCATAAGAGTAAGGGCCTTGAGTTCCCTGTGGTGTTCTTATCTGGTGTTCAAAAACGGTTCAATATGATGGATCTTCGTTCGGAACTCCTCATCGATAAAAACGCAGGACTTGGTCTTAAGGGGTACTTCCCAGATATTCGGGTGTCTTTCCCAACTATGTCGTGGTTCTACGTGAAAGACGTCAAAGAAGCGGCCCTAAAAGCAGAGGAACAGCGTATTCTTTACGTAGCCTTAACACGGGCTAGAGATAAGCTGTTCATGACGGGCTTTGTGAAGGGGTTCAAGAATTCTGTAGGTAAACTGTCTAGCCTAGGTGAACTCATTAACAATGTTGCCGCCGTAGAAGGACAACAGTTGCCGACGGATATTATCACCCAAGCTAATACGTATCTAGAATGGTTAATTATGGGCTTTACCCGTCATTTGGACGGTGGTAACCCATTGCGCGTAGCCATAGAGTACGAAGGGCCGACCTATTTTGATTTGCCTGATAAAAAGTGTCGCATTAAGGTGGAAATTCACGATGGTTCTCTCTACGGCAATCTAGACTACAAAGCAGACATCGACGAAACGACTATCAATAAGGTGCGTGAGTTGAAAGCTGTTAACTCTGTGGAATTGCCACAGGAAATTGTGGATCGATTTAACTACACCTACCCGTACAGCGATGCTACGCGTCGTACTGCTAAAATCTCTGTTAGTGAATTAAAACGACGATTCCAAGAACGAGAACTAGAAGCAGGGACAATCGATACCCTCAATGAACCAGTTGAAGCAGTAGATGTTACAGTTTCATCTGACGAATTGGCTAATTCCGTATTTGGCCGCAAACCACAAACATTACAGACCGAAGAGGGTGTATTGACGGGGGCTCAATGGGGTACCTTAATGCACGAAGCCATGCAGTGGCTTCCTCTTGCGAAGTATACGCAGGCTTCTTTAACAAAAGAGCTGGATACACTCGTAACGAAAGGGACTTTCACAGAGGAAGAACGAAATCTATTAAGCGATACAAGTTTATATAAACTCTTTAGTTCTGACCTTGGGAAGCGTCTTATCAATGCGAAGCGCATAGAACGTGAATTGCCGTTCAGTATGCTTTTTGAAGGAAAACGCGTATATAGTACCTTAGAGGATGGGGAAGATCTATTCCTTCAAGGTATTATCGATACTGCCTTTGAAGAGGACGGTGAATGGGTTCTCGTAGATTACAAGACAGACCGCGTCAAATCTGGGGAAGACCTCATCAAGCGCTATAAAATTCAAATGGACCTCTACAAAGAGGCCTTACAGCGATTGACGGGAATGCCTGTGAAAGCATGTTATATCTATAGCTTCCGCTTGCATGATGCAATCATTATAGATTAGTCTATAACAATCGTAAGATTGGTATCAGGCTGATGCGTAGTGCATAAATCTATACAGAAGTTCTATAGTCCAGCAAATATAAAGTCCATCAAATATAAAAAGCTCTCTATCCTTGGATAGGGAGCTTTTGTGTTATCTGTATAATATACTCAAATAAATTACCTAGATTGCGTCTTACAAGTCTATACGCGGTAGTTTAGGCAAATTCAAAGCTTTTTTCTTTTTATGCTTTGATGGGGCGAATACTTTTAGTACTCGTGGTAATACTTCAATATCTACTGGCATCGATGGACCTGGATCGCCATCCATATTGGTTGCTAAATCGTCAACATTAGATAAGAGCTCGATGGATGCTTTATTCACAGTTAAAGTAGTTGTATAACGAGAGTTATAAATGGCACCACTAATGATGAGCGGTATTACGCTGAGAATATCGAGAATAAAGTATTCTTTGAAGATGATGATACGCATGTAGCCGTCATCTACCGAGGCTTCAGGCATAAACCGTTCAAAACTAGATACTACATTAGTAAGCAATGCTAAAACGAGAGGAGATTTACAGATAAAATCATCGTTCTCAGTTTTGATGCGGTATGTATAGTCTTTAGTAGTAAATAACGCTTGGCCTGCGCGCAAGAAGTAGGCGAGAGGGCCAAGTATGCTTTTCTCCTTTGGTGTAACCTCTTCTACTACTTTAGGGATAACACCTGCTGCGATATTATTACAGAAATATTTGTCGTTGCAGCGGCCTATATCAATTGTTCTCGTTTCATTGATGTCGATGCGTTTGATCGCTTGTGCTGGATTTTGGTGAATCCCAAGTGCACGAGACATATCGTTAACAGTACCAACTGGGATAAAGCCAAAGGTAGATTTGAATCCCCCTTGAGCAATGCCATTAACAGTTTCGTTAACAGTACCATCACCACCCATGCAAAATACTGCATCGAACCCGCGTTCGCAAGCATCTTTAGCAAAACGTGTCGCATCGCCTTCACCGGTGGTGAATTTGACCTCAATCGTTTCGAATAAGGTGCTCAATTTCCATTGTAAGTCGAGGGCATACCGGCGTGCCGCTCCGCCCCCTGATACAGGATTGATGATAACCAAACAACGGCTCATAGTGTACTTCCTTACTTTCAAAAATGAGATATAGCTAGTGTCTATTGTTAGATTGCTAGATTGACAATTTTAGATATGAGTTTTATAATTATTTTGTATACACTGTATTAAATATTGTGTGCGACATATTCTATAAAAATATGTCGTATAATATATTATTATACTCATTTTAGCCGTTCTTTGAAAGTGTGAAAGATAGGACGAGTATTAAGTTTTGGGAGATAGTTATGGGAAGACCAGATTCTAAAGATAGATACAATTTGTCCGCAGTGGACTCTATTGAAAGATTGCCACTTAGCGAACAAGTATATTTAACATTAAAAACAGCGATTTTAACAGGCGAATTGATGCCTCAAGAAAAGCTAAACGAAGTAAAAATTGCAGAACAGTTACAAGTGAGTGCTACACCTGTACGTGAAGCATTCCGTAAATTGGCTAAAGATAACCTCGTAGTTATCGTTCCTTGGAAAGGTGTTACTGTAAAAGCAGACACTCCAGAGGAAATCATTGCATTATATCAAGTGCGCGAAGTAATGGAAGGTCTTGGTGCAAGACTGTGTGCACGTCATGCTACAGATGAACAAATTAAAGAATTGCGAGATATTTGTAAAGAAATGCATGAAATAGAAGATGCTACAGAACGCGTTGAGGTTAACAGCCGTTTCCACACAATGATCGCGCATTACTCTGGTAATGAACGCATTGTAGACTACTTGGCAAGCTTCCGTGAACGCGTTAATCGGGACATGTACATCAGCTCCTTCAATGCTGTTCGTACACATGATTGCGACGATGAACATGATCAAATCGTAGATGCTATCGAACATCATGACGAAGCAGCGGCAGAGGCGGCTATGCGTCAGCATATTAACAATGCATTTATCTTCAAAAAAGCAAATGCTGAAGTGCAACACAAAAAACTTAATGAAGTATAATGTCTAACGTGCTCATAGTCATAATGACATAAAAGGCTCCGCCCATAGCGGAGCTTTTTTAGTTGATTTAGTTAACTAATTAATCTAAGATAACTAATTAACTTGAGTCTTTTTGCGTAAGTGATTAACGGTTTGGTTTTTGGTATGGTTTAGAAACTCTAACCGTTTATAGTGTGATGTTAGGTGCGCATTGCAGTTTTTATAGTCAACGATGCGCAGCCGCACTAGTTGTGCTACGTCGATTTGAAAAGCTTGAGCGATTTTAAATAAAATCTCTAAGGACATGCCAGAAATGCCCGTGCCACACTCTAGTTTGCTTAAATAACTGCGGCTGATGCCGACGTGGTGGGCTAACTCATGTTGGGACATATTTAAAGATATGCGGATATTGGCGATTTTATGGCCTAAACATACGTATTGATGTTGTAAAAATGGATCTTCGTACGTATTAATCCGCAGTTCGGTCAATGGTGCTGTTGAGGGGTTCATAGGGACTCCTTCCTTTTCCCGACTCTCTAAATATAGTATACTGAGACTGTTGGCGATTGACTAATATAGAAAACTAGATAATTATCGGTTATTACAGATAATTACACGAATTGTGAAAGTCTTACTACTATATACTTTGGTGCTGAAACCAAAGCAGATAGTATGTTGTTATAAATAGAGGAGGCTTTATGGAAAAATACATAGCCGTTGCCCTCGGTGGAGCTGTCGGAGCTTTATGCCGCATGGCTCTTGGCGAATGGGTGATGACAAAGGTCAGCTCCTTTCCGTATGGTACGGTCGTAGTAAACCTTATCGGTTGTCTCATCATCGGCCTCGTGTTAGGCCTCTACATGCAAAAGCCAGATTTACCACAATGGGCCAGATTCTTCCTCGTTGTTGGTGGCCTTGGAGCTTTCACTACATTTTCTACCTTTGCCTTTGAAATGCTGCAACTCATGATGGCTGAGTCCTATGTACAAGCCTTATTCTATGGCGTTCTACAAGTTGTAGGCGGGTTAATTCTTTGCTGGATTGGGGTATTATTGGCGCGTATACTCTGTGCTATCTAATCTAAGCGAATAAGGTGACTTGAGTTACAGCGTAAATCCAACGATTTTTATATGATTATTAAATAAGAGATTTAGATAGAATACCACATAGAATTCCAGATTATAGAGGGACATATTATGAAATCTATTAGAACACAAGATGCCGTAGGGCATGCATTATTACACGATTTAGTTCGCATCGTTATCGGTGAGGTGAAAGATACACCCTTCCGCCGTGGTCATGTCATTACAGAAGAGGATATTCCTAAATTATTAGACCTTGGCAAAGAGCATATCTTCGTTATGGAACCTGAAGATGAAGGCTTCTTGCACGAAGAGGATGTAGCTCGCGCTTTGTATCGTATGGCAGGTGGCGAAAACATGCACGAAGGCCCAATGGCACAAGGTAAAATCGAAGCCATTGCAGACGTAGATGGCTTATTTAAGGTCGATGTGGAACGCTTACATGCTATCAATAGCATTGGTGAGCTTACTATTGTAACGAGATTTAATAATACACCTGTGAAAGCGGGCGATAAATTAGCAGGTATGCGTTGTATTCCTTTATTACTAGAGGAACAACAAGTTGAGGATGCTAAGAAAATTGCTAATGGGGAGCCTTTACTTCATGTAAAACCATTCGTGCGCAAAACAATGGGCATCGTTACTACTGGCTCCGAAGTATTTGAAGGTCGCATTAAAGATGCTTTCACCCCTATTATTGAAGAACGTTGCGCAGAATTTGGGGTCACAAAAGTGGCTCATGAAATCGTAACGGATAATACGGACGATATCGTGGCGGCTATCGACAAGGTAAAAGCAGCTGGTGCCGACATTATTTTCTGTACAGGCGGCATGAGTGTTGACCCTGACGATTTAACACCGGGTGCCATTAAACGCTATGCAGATCGTGTAGTGACATACGGATTACCTGTATTGCCAGGTTCTATGGTTTGCATTGCTTACTGTGCTGATGGCACTCCGATTCTTGGCGTTCCAGGTGGCGTATTGTTCAGCAAACCAACGGCCTTTGACGAAATCTTGCCACGCCTTGTAGCGGATGATGAAATCACAAAAGAAGACTGCATTCGCATGGGTCATGGTGGCTTCTTAGGATAATCCATTTGTCTATACAATGAGTCAAAGTTTTACTGTACAATGAGCCAAAGTTTTACTATACAATGGATTAAAGTTTTACTGTATAATTGGTGCGCCAGTTGTAAAATCTTACAATTATATAAGCCTATGTAAAAAAGCGGGTAGATCGAATCTACCCGCTTTGTGATATTCAAGAAGTTATATTTATTAAAATGATTTTTTCCCAGTATAGGATGGCTAGAACGTTTTAGCGTTAGCGTATCATTAAAATGATTTTTTCCCCAATGTAGGATGGCTACAGCGTTTTAACGTTAGCGTATCAATCATGTGGACCGCTTCGTCCAAGGTAATATCTTCACGCTTTGTCGGTGTTTCGAGGACCGCCAAAGGATGGTCTGTGCCTACTTCACCAGAGGGCAAGTAAATATAATCTTGGTTGATAGTATCGCCAAAGATATAGCCCGCTTGTAAATGCTCTTTATGAATGCGACTCATATTCTCTCCTTAGATGATTTGTTTTAGTGTAAAGTCTAGATAGTCTGCAGATACTAGCTCTAGTTTGGTGGTGCCAAATTCCTTTGGAATGCGCTTAAAGGAAATTTGATCGTGTAAATGACCAAAGATACAAGTATCTACCTTGTATTGCTCCATAAGGTCCGTAAAGCCAGAAGGGTCGTTGGACTCGTTAAATGGAGGGTAGTGCAACAATAACAGTTTTGTTACTGGTATGTTGTGTATATCTATTGTTAAGGGCTCTGATGTTTTAGACCCTGTTGTTTCCATCTTTGTTTCAGTTGTGAGCTGTTGTATAAGTGTTTCCACAGCTGTATCCATTTCTTGTAATGCTGCTTCGGTGCGCATCAATTCTCTTTCGTAAATAGATTGGTCTGTTTCTGGTGAGAAATGGGAGTCACCAGGGCAGAGATAGGCACGGGTACCACCAAAAGCGATGATGCGAGGGCCTTCTTCTGTTTGAATGAGCTCTGCTGTACCATGACCTTGTAAAAATGTAATAGCATCGCCCATGAGGTTTCTCATCTTGTTTGCTGATGACCACCAGTAATCGTGGTTACCGCGAATCATATATTTTTTACCGGTCATGGACGCGATTTCTTGTAAATCGCAAGCCGCTTCGTCGAGGCGTAGTGCCCAGCTCATATCACCTACGAGAAAGACAATATCATCATCTGTTACAGTATTAGTCCAATGCTCTTTGATGCGGGCCCAGTGATTATCCCAGTGGGGACCAAAAATATCCATCGGCTTTGTAGGAGGATTGCCAGATAGATGGAGGTCGCCGATGGCAAATACTTTCATAAAAATCCTTTCAATTATCTATGAAAAAATCATAGATGTTCAAAATTTATGTAATTTACATTACATATGTTCAAAATATATTTATACGAGACTCGTTAGTAGCTTATAACTATTTAGTAGGCTGTAAATAGGACGCAATATCGCGCGTGATTTTAGCAGCCCGTTCTTCGTCACAGGTTTGTGGAATTTTATAGCCCACGTAGAGAGGGGTCGTTACATAACGAGCCACTATCTTGATATAGTCGTAGCCGTCTTCGAGATTATAGAAGAAATAATTGTAGGATTGGCTAAGGTTAGAAAGGGTATGCAACACATAGCGCAAAACTTGTTGTAATCGAATGGCTACAGGGCGAACTGGCGTATCTGGTTTGAAGCGAATATTGTACTCAAAGAACCCAATTATGGGATGTGTAGACAAGGTAATGCGTACGTACTGATCCTCATGTAAGAGCCAGCCTTCCATATTTTGTGTCGTAATATCCTTGTGGTAATCGTAATTTTCTAGACCGATGATTTGGCTGTGTGGATGGCGAATGGAGCCGCCAGACATATAGCCATGGTTTTTAAAGAACAGTACGGATTTAAACTCCTTGCGCTGACGAGTTTCACGCCACTTATCGAGGCCGAATTGAAGAATATGTGCCGCTTCATCAGCAGGTAAGGTAGAAAACTCGCCTTCATCGGTTTCCGTTTCGATGATAACAGTAGGCCAAGTTCTTTCTAGCACAGGGTATTTGTTCATAAGCCAAATAATATGGCCCGATGTATCTAGGATATCCGTTAACTTTGAACGGTCACAGAAGGGGCAACGCACTTGTTCATCGCGAATATTGACGGGTTTTGTGCGCCCTAATTCAATATTAAATCTAAGTGGTTTGTTCATCATGTGCCTCCTTCCATGCACGAAAATCTATCCTCTTAATGATACCACAACTAGCGCATTCGTACACGAAATAATGGTATAATAATATAGTGTTATTTTAACGATTAAGGAGGCTCTATGAAACCGACGACGCTCGTATTTCCTATTGATGAACAAAATCGCATATTACTAGGTCGTAAGAAACGTGGTTTTGGGGCCGATAAATATAATGGATTTGGTGGTAAATTAGACGATGATGAAAGCTTCCGCGATTGTGCTATTCGCGAATTATTTGAGGAATCTGGCCTTCAAGGGCGCCCCGAAGATTTAGAATGTGTAGCTGCTTTTGATTTTCAGTTTCCTTTTGATGAAAGCTTAACGCACGTAGGTTACGTCTATTTCTTGCGAACTTTCACAGGCACTGCAGAGGAAACAGACGAAATGGAGCCTCATTGGCTAGAACCAGATCAAATTCCCTACGACCGCATGTGGGACGGTGACCGTCAATGGTTGCCGATGCTACTAGAAGGCAAGAAGCTAAAAGGCCCTATTGTGTTTGACCGCGACAACAGTACGGTAGATAAGATGGATTTGACCACTGTGGATACCGTTCTTGAAAGCGAACACTTGGCGCGCATTGATCTGTATATTAACGGATGAGTTGGACCTTAATAGCTTACATCAAGATAAGGCTAGTGGATATTAAAATACAAAAAGGGGCTATGTAGTTACGAAAGTGGTACTAGAGTCCTAAATTTATAATATTTTGAGGTAATATGATTGATAAAAATAACCCTAAGTGGGTGCCACAGTTATTGGCGTGGTATGATGTGCATAAACGGGAGTTGCCATGGCGCGATTGTGGAGACCCTTATAAAATTTGGGTGTCTGAGGTGATGAGCCAGCAGACGCGCATTGAGGCGATGAAGCCCTATTATGACAACTGGATGCGTTTATTTCCAACCTTGGAGGACTTAGCAAAGGCCTCTGAGGATGAGGTGGTTCACGCTTGGCAGGGGCTTGGTTACTATAGCCGTGCTCGCAACTTGCGCCTTGGCGTAAAGGACGTCGTGGAAAACTACGGTGGTATTGTGCCCCGTGATCGCAAGACTATGGAGTCCTTGAAGGGTGTAGGATCTTATACGGCTGGGGCCGTGCTATCCATGGCGTACAACGAACCCGAGGTAGCTGTAGACGGCAATGTGCTGCGCATTTACGCTCGTTTATATCGCATCTTTGATGATATATTGAGCACTAAAGGTAAGAAGGCCATAACTGCCATCGTAGAGGAAACATTGCCTCACGATCGACCTGGTGATTTTAACCAAGCCTTGATGGATTTTGGGTCTGCTGTGTGTATTCCAAAGACACCGCGCTGCGGGGAATGTCCTATTGTAAATATGTGCGAAGCATACCAACATAAGGATACAGACAAACTACCTGTGCGCATCAAGAAAACAAAGGTTGTAGAGGTGCCTCTATTTGTAGGTATCTTGCAATACAAAGATTACTACCTATTACATAAACGCCCTAATCGTGGGTTGTTACGGTCCATGTGGGAATTTCCTTCGGTGGAAATGGTATCTGCCTTTGACGAGGGGGAACGAGGCCTTGCAGTATTAGTTAAGGACCTAGGTTTTGAACTATCTTTACAACCTGTATTAGTAAAAGAAATAACGCATATTTTCTCTCATCGGAAATGGTTTATGAAAGCATTCCGCGGCGATTTGACGTACGTAGGAGATGCTGAAAATATAACAATCGGAGCTATCCAAAAACAATTATCAAAGGACTGGATGCTTATCAAGCGCGACGAGTTCGCCGACTATGCTTGGGCAGGTCCTCATGGTAAATTGACGGAGATAGCAAAGTAATTTGTAGGAGCAATGAATGAGAATGCTATTTAATATAATTTTTGGCACCATCCTAGTATTAGGTTTGGTAGGCTTTTGGGCGCTATTCCTCAACTTGTGGAAGCCTAAAAAGAAATGGCCTGCTTGGGTAGGCTATATCATCTTGATCGGTGCGTGGTTTGCCGCCATCCGATACTACTTGTTACATCAAGTGGATCTATACGGCACGTTGTACTATCCGATAATGAATATGTTCCGTACGGAAAGTTACGGTTTCCTCTTTGGCTTATTCTTGGCTATTCCTATCTTTATCGTCTTCAGCTTGTTATACTGGTCGGTTAATAAGATTTGGAGCAAAACGCCAGAGGAAAACAGAACTGGCCGCCGTGCCTTTTTTAGAACTGCTGCAACCGTAGTTCCCTTGGCGACTATTGGTGGCTCTAGCTATGCTGCCTTTGCCGGTCAACAAGAGATAGTGGTTACGGATGAAAAATTTGGTTATACGAACTTGCCTCCTGGGTTAAAAGACTATAAAATCGTGCAACTTAGTGACGTTCACATAGGGGCTAGCATCGACTTAGACGACTTTGATGAAATCCTAAAATTGGCGCTTTTACAAAAGCCTAATCGCGTCGTTATTACAGGCGATCTCATCGATAAACTAGAATGGTTGCCTGAAGTCTGTGAAAGATTGACGACCTTTGCAAAACAAATTCCTGACGGTGTAGATTTCATCTTAGGTAATCACGAGTACCATCACGATGTAAATAAAGTGCTTGATTCTTTCAAACGAAATACACCGATGAATATCCTTGTGAATAGTAATATTCAAATTATGGGTGGCAAACAACCTGTATATATTGCAGGCGTTACATACGACAACAGTCGTCAAAAAGATAGCCGAGAAGCTATGATTGCTAAAGCTTTATCTGGTATTCCAGACTATGCCTTTGTTATCCTATTGGCCCATCACCCTGAATTCTTTGAAGAGGCCATTGAACGTAAAATTCCACTGACCCTTTCTGGTCATACCCATGGCGGTCAAATTGTATTTATGGGCGTTCCTGTAGTGCCAACGGGCACTCCATATACAAAAGGGCGCTACGTTGAAGAACAAAGTGTGTGCTACGTCAATAACGGTACAGGCCACTGGTTCCCAATTCGTATCAACTGCCCACGAGAAATTACAGTCATTACATTCTTTGATGGCGTGGCTTAGGTCATAAGCTATGCTCCTTATAGGGATACAATTATGTATAGTAAATCCTTTATCCATAAATTCCTTATATGTACCATTCTACTTGTGCTATTTGATATCTCTCTAATCTACGATATGACAGCGGATATATATAAGGGATATCTCAAAATAGCAGTACTCGTGGCAGTTGGATGCCATTTAGATCTATACCTGGAACTCAGTAAACAAGAAGAACTGATAATACAGGCATTCAAGAATGATACATTTAACGAGACCTATGAACTGCTAAATACGAAACATATGGCTTTTATCATATCCTTTGTCGTATTAATGACTATAAACCTTATAAAATATTAGAAATCCATAGGGTACAAACTAAAAGAGGTATTGTATATGAAAATACAATACCTCTTTTTATTATATGAACTTATATAAAATTTATGATATATTAGAGTTAAAATTTTTGTTGTGTTGATTAAAGAAGAGAGTGTATTAAAAATTGATTTCCTTGTCTATTTATAAAATCGGTGTACCTATAGGACTTTTTGTGTATTATTTATATAGGTTATTTAGAATCTATGTTTTAAAAAGTAATATGGAGTTGAAATTCCACAATCTATATGGCATTTTCTTAGGTTTAGGGGTTCCGGTCAGTCTCTTTCTCATAGTACAGACATTTTTTATTCCCGATTTAGTTGATTACCTTAGTTTAATCTATGTAAATGCAGGTATCTTATTTATTGTTGAGATCATTGCAACATTTAAACTAAAATCATCCAAAAGCTATTCTAATGCGAAGGTTTTTCGGTATTATTTATATTTCATGATAGCTATATTATTGTGGATGATGTTTAATTGAATGATTAACTAAATCGAAGCGTTCACTATTGTAGATCTATTTTATAGGTGCAGGTTAATGTATAGTAAATTTTTTATCTACAGAGTTATTATATGTACCATTCCAATTATTCTTATGGATATAGCTCTTATTAGCGCAATGATAACTGGTGGATACGAAGGAAATCTAAAAGCAGCAATACTAGCGGGGATAGTATTGCACATAGTTTTATATATGTTAAGTCGTAAACAAGTAAACTTATTAATACAAGCATTTAAGAAAAATGGGTTTAAAGAGGTTAATAATCTATTCAATATGACATATGTTTTTCTAATCCTATTTTTTATGATCTTGATAGCTATAAAACTTATGAGATATTAGAGCTAAAGTTTTTAATTGTGTTGTGAAAATATAGTTTTTATTGGAACTGTTGGTAATACAATAAGTATGATGGCAAGAGATGCTGATAATAGCAAATTTAGTATGCGTGATCAAGCTACTAGAGAATATTTAAATATTGGTTATGCTGTAGGAACTTATTTGAGTTTAAAACGCGTACTTGCACCTGTTAGTGCAGGGGTTAATACGATTGCGGATGAAAGGTTTGAAGAATTTAAAGATCGTGAGGTACCACCTAAAACTAAAGAGCAAATAGAAAAGGATAATGAGAAATATGTAATAGAAAAAATTGAGGAGAGACTGGATTAGGTACTTATGGTTGGAATAATAGTTTTATTGATTCTTATATTATTTTTATCGTTGAAATATATATGTAGTCAAAAAGAAATATTAGTAAATGCGTATCATATAAGAAAGACAAAACAAGTAAAAGTAGTAGAGAGTATTTTGGCTATATTAGGAGTTTTTGCATACTATATGAATTTTATTGATTATTATTGGCTTTCAGAGGGATTATTAATAGTTGCAGTTATATGGCAGTTTGTTGTTATATACGTACATAATAAGAGTGCACTGGAATCGCTCCCATATAATAGTGAGCAATATATAGCCTTAAAGAAAGAATTATGGAAGGAATATTTGTATATATTACCTAAAACTATATTTTTCGTGTTTATATTTCTTGTGTTACTCATTTATTAAATTCTAAAGCTTTTTAGACTATACTAGATGCTTAATTGTAGAATGAAATTTAATAGCTATAAAAGTTATGAGATATTAGAGCTAAAGTTTTAATTGTGTTGTGAAAATATAGTTTTTATGGTGGGAGTAGGTATATGTTTTTAAAAATCTATAATTATTTTGTGCGAGGCTTAGTACTTTTTTTACTTATATGTATTCCATATAGTCTTGTCACAAATCCAGAGTTGATTGAAGATGACGTAGACTTTTATTTCTTTGTTATCGCATATGTCATAATACTTTTGTTCTATGTGGTATGGAACTATATTTATAACTACTTAAGACGTAAAAGAGGTTAGCATTTGTGCATATACATTTACCATTAGTTTTAGAGGCCATCCTTTTTTCGTGGATTGCTTTATATTGGCTTATTTATAAAATCTTACTAAGGAAAAAGCTTTCACCATTATTAGTATCTCTACTTGCTAATTCTGATTATGGCTTTATGAAGTTTGTTTCTTGGTCGGCAATTATTACCTATCCGGTTATGCTGTTTAGCATATTTTATTTCTTAGATTACATCGCTGTGCCAATTGTATTGGTGTGGTTCTTGCAGCCTGTTTTTGTGTTAGCTGTATTATTAAAACAGCCACCTCGTAGTCGCTATTATGAATGGGCTAGAAAAAAACAGATGTATGTAGTTCTTTTTGTTTTTGCTTACATAATGTCTGCTCTAATTTTATTGAAAGTTAATAAGCTAATATAGAGTTTAATAGAGAGGTGTCTGTATAACAAATGTTTTATTAACAAGTGTTGAGGATATAGTTTTAAAACAACCCATATTAACCTTGATAATTATGATTTTTTTTCTATATGCTTTTTTAAAACTCTTTCTAGCAGTTTTACGTAAATGTGGTCTTGTGACTATTGACTTGGGGCGTGATTATGATTGGTATAATTTGTTGAGTCTTTTTAATATATGGATCTCGTTAGGTTTTGTTTTACTCGTATTTGTTTTAGATGGTACTTATTCTACGTTTACGATTATAGAAAGAGTTTTATCAGGGGTTATATTATTAGATGCTTTACTAGCTTTTAATATACATAACCATTTATTAGAATACAGATCATACAATGTTGGATTGATGAAACGCAGTGAATACATTGAGGTGAGGAAACAATATTTTAGACAAGCTATTTATTTATTGCTTATGTGGGTACTAATAGTTTTGACATTTAATCTTGATTTGTTAATATATTGATACATTTTACATCGCTCAAATATTAATTATATATGGATGAGCCCCTGTAGAGAAAAAACGCTACGGCATTGCCGTAGCGTTTTTTATTCCGTTCATTTGAGGTATGAGAGGATGTTACATATATGTCATAGAGATGAGAGAGATTTTATTTCATGCGAACTGCTTCGGCAAATTCGTCTTCGGTCA
>ERZ841116.880-NODE-880-length-18378-cov-5.774764_pt1 | contig 18378 bp, 13 predicted proteins | sample MGYA00519875_ERZ841116 | MGnify/ENA primary metagenome ERZ841116 (study PRJEB31850, sample SAMEA3708889) | human gut metagenome | biome: human gut; feature: human-associated habitat; material: faeces | place: China | collected 2014 ... | reverse complement strand
CCCGCGACCCCAACCTTGGCAAGGTTGTGCTCTACCAACTGAGCCATGTCCGCTTGCGGGTTATTAATTTACGCGAGTTACCCAAAAGACGCAAGTACTTTTTTCAAAAAAGTTGTTCGCCACATGCTCTTGGCAGATAAACATGCCAAAACGATTTACTAGGCGCACGATTCCAACGTTCCGCTAAACAGCTTTACCATCCGAACGCGCGTACCGGCACCATCAGTACGACGGGCAACCTCCACGTTGTCGACCAACATGCGCATGAGCTTGATTCCACGCCCGCGTTCCTCAGTCGTAACCGGTTCACTCGACCCGTCGATCGAATAGCCCGCCCCACGGTCGACAACCTCAATCACGACACGATCGCCATAGGCCTGAACCGTCAGGATGCATCCGATACCACCCGCATGGTCATACGCGTTGCCCAGCGCCTCGCCCGATGCCAATGCGACGTCATAGCGCTCATCACGCCTCAGGGGAAGCGATTCGAGTAGCTCGGCAATACGATGACGATAGTATGGAAGGTTCTCGATACCCTGGCGCACCTCGACACTCTTGCTCCAGCGAGGCAATTCCCCCACCGGAATGGCAGGAATCGACTCCCGAGCGAAGCCCGCAACATGGAGGATGTCGACAAGTCGGGCAATCTCCAAAAAGCGAATGACCTCATCGGAGGCGTTAACGAGCGAAAGCAGGCCCTCTCGCCTCATGAGCTCTCTGGCGCGTGTAAGCAAAAACGCCAAACCCGTCGAGTCGATAAAGCCCACGGCCTGGCAATTGATGACAACGCGGCGCACGCCCCGGTCGATCAAATTATCCAACCGTCGGCGCAGCGCGGGCACCGAGGCGATGTCGACATCACCCGGTGGCGTCAAAACCGCTATGTCATTCCACTCATTCATACGACCATGGTTCCCCAAAAGAGCTCGCTCGATGCACACATATCTACAACCGCGTAGGTTTCGCCCCTCAAGCGTCGCAGCCTATGATCGGCCCCGTAAAAACTCAAGGGACACCAACGCGATATCATCGTCCAGCGCCGACTCGGTAAAGCGGTCAAGCTCGCTCAAGACCTTACCGCAGATTCCCGATACGCCCTCACCCGAAACAGAGAGCAAAAGATCGCGAAGGCGTTGCTCGCCAAAGAAAGCACCAGAGCGATCGCGCGCTTCGATCGTTCCGTCGGTATACATAAAGAGCATGTCACCAGGAGCGAACGTAAAGACGCCCGTCTCGTACACCATACTCTCAAAGGCACCGATCACGCCCGATTGACACCCAAGGAGCTCCACTTCTCCCCCGCAGGTCTCGCCGCCACCAAGCGGCGTCGACGACGGCCGAATGACCATAGTGGGAGGATGTCCCGCAGAGCAATAGGTAGCGCGACCCGCCTTAAGATCGATCTTGGCGATAAACGCCGTCACAAACGTCTCGACTCTCGAAAAGCCCATGAGCATGCTGTTGAGCGAGCGAGCCATGCGGGCAGGCCCCGCACCCTCCCAGGCATAGGCCGTCAGCGCCGTCTTGACGAGCGCCGACATCGACGCCGCCTCGATTCCCTTGCCGGACACATCTCCCAAAATCATAACGGCGCAATCATCGGGAAGACGAACAAGCGTATAGAAGTCACCGCCGACCAGCGCCGAATTCGTTGCCGATAGGTACACCGAATCGGCGGCGATTCCCGGAACGTCACCAAGCGAATTTCTCATGCCGATCTGAAGCGTCTGAGCGATATGACGCTCCTCGCGCTTTTGAGACTCACCCTCATAGATCAGCTCAAAATCGTGAGCCAAATGCACCATGTAGTCGTATTCAAGGTCGTCGATTGGTTCCTGGCTGCCATCACGGAGCAGCAAGGCGCGCGTTGTCGGCCCCTTTGCGACATCAGCGTGAACGATCGCATCGTTGTTTCGCTTGTCATCCGCCTCCGAGCGATAGCGCCCCGCCTCGATACCGGAGTCAACATACAGTCCCTGACACGGCAGGCCGTGGGCTCTCAGCCATGCACCCATAGGCGTGGATTCATCCACGCGCGTTAGGCGCACGTGTTTGAGATCGTCAGCGCTCGTCCCGCCCAGCACCGACGTCTCGAACCCATCGGAAGCTGATCCCAGGCGCGCTGCCGGCGTCGTGACAGAAAAGAAGAGCGACTCCGGATCGCCCGGCAACGCTACGCGACTGCCGCCCTCAAAATCGATGACATAGGTTTCGAGGCCCGCATCATACTCCACGGGGCAAAAATGACAGTTGAGCACGGCGCAAATTTCCGACGATACCGCGCGCGAAGCGACGACGGGATCATCAAGATAGGTAAAAAGCTCATCGCGCAGCACGTTGAGCGAACGACCAAGTTCTGCCGTGCGGCGCGAACGTAAGCTCGACGCCATGCCGACCATCTGAATAGACAGGTAATCGCAGATGACCTCGAGCACGTTAAGGTCATAGGCAAGTGGCGCCTGTGGACGTTTCCAACCGACCTCCAACACACCGAGCACCTGCGTGCCGTAAAACACGGGAAGACAGATCTCACTGCGATACGGAGGCATATCCTGCACGCGCAGCAAGTGTTTGGAACGATTGTCCAAATCAATGAACATACCCGAAGCAACCCGGTCGCCCTCAAGGTCCTGCTGGATCGACAGACGACAGGCACGCGACTCACGAAGCACGTAGGTCGGAATGCCCGCGCCGTACGGCATAAATTCGGGAAGGTAGCTATCATGCAGCTCCTTGGAAACACCGCGGAGCTTAAAACCGCCGCTCTCAGAAAAATAAATCGCAGCTCCAGAGGCATCGAGCGTTCCGACGAGCTGATTCAAAACGGTATCGAGCAAGCTGGGGAGCTCATCGGAGCCCACGGTACTCATAATGACCGAAAGGGTACCCGAAAGGCGTTTATTCGCCACCCTAAGCTCCGATAGCGCACGTTTGAGCTGACGATCGTGGGAATACTGCTCTTCGATGCTGTGAAGCGCCACCAGGACGCGCGGCGCGCGGCGTCCAAAGATACGCGGAGGCGTAACGGAACCTGCGCGAACCAAGACGGGAATAAAGGACCCGTCGCTCAACTTGAGCATCAGCTCGCTCTCGCAGCCATCGGTCTCAAACGGCAGACGATGTTCGGTCGCGCGCTCAAAGGCAGACGAGTACAGAACGTCCTTGACATCACCGTTGATGACGTCAGCGCGCTCCTCGCACATCAGATCGAGCAAACGATTATTCACATGCAGGATGGTTCCGTCGAGCTCACAAATGATGACAGCATCGCTCGTGATCTCGACCAGTTGGGCAACGTCTGCCCACTCGTTGCGCTCAAGCGTTTCCATCGTGGACCTCACCGTCTATCGGTAACAAAAAAGCCTCCGAAGAGGCTTCTCAAATGCGATGGTGTCGGAGGCGGGACTTGAACCCGCATGACCAAAAAGCGGTCACTAGCACCTCAAGCTAGCGCGTCTGCCAATTCCGCCACTCCGACATGCTATGTTGTTGATTCGCAGTTCGTTTTGTTGGACCCGCGCGTTCAACGAGGAAGATAATAACCTATGATTCGAGAACTGTGCAAGCACTTTTTTGAAAAAAGTTTACGAATTTGTAAATGCGCAGGTAGACTGACCTGTTCGGGCAGGAATGAGGTTGCTTTCCAACGCGTCCTCGGGCATGCGGCATTATTTTGATCCGCGCTTCGCGCTACAAAATAATGCCGCCCCCTGCGGAATGCGTTGGAAAGCAACCTCATTCCTGCCCTAGGGGCACATGCTTCATGCACAGTTCTCAAACATGTTCTGGGGGCTGATAAAAATTTAGTGGCTCGGCTTTGCCGAGCCCTAATATGGGGAGGCCGGAGCTAAAGCTCCGGCCTCGCTCAATTTCCTATTAGATTAAGTGAGCGATCGAGGAATCGCACTCCCCCTGCCGAGTTACCGCAGGGCCCGCCCTGGAGTTGCTTTTCAGAACATTCCGCAGGACGGAGGAAGCCCCGCAGCGCGTAGCGCGCAGCAGGGCTTCCGACATGTCCGAGGACGTTCTGAAAGGCAACTCCAGGGCGGGCCCGGACGAGAACAACCGACTACAGGTCGATGTGCGATTCCTTGATCGGGAACGGCTCCGCGAAGTGGCAGGCACAGCAGTGGCCCGGGGCAACTTCCTTAAACTCAGGAAGCTTCTCGGAGCAGATGCCCTGCGCAATCGGGCAGCGCGTGTGAAAACGGCAACCGGTCGGCGGATCCAGCGGCGACGGCGGATCACCGGCGAGGATGATACGCTTGCGGGTCTTCTGGATATCCGGATCGGGCACCGGCACAGCAGACAGCAGCGACTGTGTGTACGGATGGTGAGGCTCGCTATAGAGCGTCTTCCAGTCCGAAACCTCGACCATCTTGCCCAGATACATAACGGCAACGCGATCGGAGATGTGCTGCACGACGGACAGGTCGTGGGCGATAAACAGATACGCCGTACCAAACTTGTCCTGAAGTTCCTTGAGCAGGTTCAGAACCTGGGCCTGAATGGAAACATCCAGAGCGGAAACGGGCTCGTCGCAGATGATCAGCTTGGGCTTCAAAGCGAAGGCGCGGGCGATGCCGACACGCTGACGCTGACCGCCCGAGAACTCGTGCGGATAGCGGTTGATGTGCTCGGGGTTCAATCCAACGACGTCGAGAAGCTCGCGAACACGCTCGATACGCTCCTCCTTGGTGCCCACGCCGTGAATAGTCATGGGCTCGGAGACGATCTCGCCGATGGTCATACGGGGGTTCAGCGAAGCATAGGGGTCCTGGAAGATGAACTGCATCTCGCGACGCATGTCCTTGATCTCATGCTTGCTCATCTCGGCAACATCTTTGCCCTGGAAGAACACCTTGCCGGCAGTCGGCTGGGTCAGGCGCATAATCGTGCGGCCCGTGGTGGACTTACCGCAACCAGACTCGCCAACCAGACCAAAGGTCTCGCCAGGATAAATCTCAAACGAGATGTCGTTCACAGCAGAGACGACGCGCTTGGAAAAGCGCTTGGCGAACATGCCGGACTCGGCGGGGAATTCCTTAGAGAGGTGCTCGACCTTCAGCAGCGGAGTGCGCTCGTTCTTATCTGCCATTTACGCCTCGCCTCCCTTCTCGGAATCCTTGCGCGTACGGGACGTCTCAGGAGCGTTCTTGAGGAACTCGGGGTCACCGGAGTAGTGGCACGCAGAGTAATGACCAGACTCGGTGACAACGCGCTCGGGGCGCTGCTTGCGGCACTTGTCCGTCGCATAGGGGCAACGAGGAGAGAAAACGCAGCCCTCAGGCAAGTTCATGAGCGAAGGCGGGTTGCCGTGAATCGGCGTAAGAGGCTTCTTCTCATCGATGGCCTGTTCCGGGATGGAGCGGATAAGGCCCCAGGTGTAGGGGTGGCGGCTCTCGTAGAAGATTTCCTCAGCAGTACCGAACTCGACAGGACGGCCGGCGTACATAACCATGATCTTATCGGCCATATCGGCGACGACGCCCAGGTCATGGGTAATCATGATGATGGCGTTGCCGTTCTTCTCCTGCATTTCCTGCATAAGCTCAATAATCTGAGCCTGAATGGTAACGTCCAGGGCAGTCGTGGGCTCGTCGGCAATCAGAATATCGGGATCGCAGGCAAGGGCCATAGCAATCATGACACGCTGACGCATACCGCCCGAGAACTGGTGCGGATACTCATTGACGCGCTTCTCGGGCTCGGGAATGCCAACGAGGTCCAAAAGCTCGGTGGCGCGCTTGAGCGCCTCCTGCTTGGAGTAACCACGGTGCAGACGAAGGCCCTCACCCACCTGCTTGCCGATCTTATAGACCGGGTTCAAGGAGGTCATAGGATCCTGGAAGATCATCGCGATGTCGTTACCGCGGATGTGCTGCATCTCTTCCTCGGTCATCTCGAGGATAGAACGACCGCGATAGCGAACGTCGCCGCCCTCAATCTTTCCCGGAGGCATCGAGATGAGGCCCATGATGGTCATGGCGGTCACGGACTTACCGGAGCCGGACTCACCGACGACACCCAGGGTCTCGCCGCGATCGAGCGTGTAGGACACACCGTCGACAGCGCGAACGACACCGTCCTCGGTATGGAAATACATCTTAAGGTCATCGACCTCGAGCAGATGCTGGCCCTCGGGAACCGGCTGGTCCTTCAGGTCCACATAGTTCTTGTTCTTCTTCATCCTTATGCGTCCTTCATCTTGACGTCGAGGGCGTCGCGCAAACCGTCACCCAGCAGGGTGAAGGCGAGCACCGTCGAAAGAATTGCCAGACCGGGCATGATCATCATCCAGGGAGCAGTCAGCAGATACTGCTGACCGTCCTGAATCATGGAGCCCCACGAAGGCGTAGGCGGAATAACGCCCATGCCGAGGAAGGACAGAGCGGACTCGGTCAGAATGGCGCCACCAATGTTCATAGTCGCGTAGACCACGATGGACGCGACGGAGTTCGGGAAGATGTGACGCACGACGATACGAGCATCGGATGCACCCATCGCACGCGCAGCGTCAACATAGTCGTTTTCCTTGACCGTCAGGATTGCAGATCGGAAGACGCGCGCAATCGAAGGCCAGCCGAGAACACCGATGGCGATAAAGACGTTCTGAAGACCACGGCCGATAACGGCGATCATGGCGACGACGAACAGCACGTACGGGAACGCTAGGAAGATATCCGCACAGCGCATGATGATCGTATCCCAGATTCCGCCGTAGAAACCGGCCAGAGCACCCATGACCAAACCGATCACCGTGGAGATGGCGGTGGCCATAATGCCGACGGACAGCGAAACGCGTGCACCGTAGATAACGCGGACGAGAATGTCGCGGCCAAGGGCGTCGGTGCCAAACGGGTGCTCGGCACACGGAGCCAGCAGCGACGTCTCGGCCATGGTAGTCGAGTCGGAAGCCGTCGGCGAACCGAGCCAGGGCTTAGCCCACAGATCGGCGGTCAGGGCAACCAAAACGACGATGATAATCCAGCAGACACCGATAACGGCGAGCTTGTTCTTACGAAGACGCTTAAAAGCGTCGCCCCACAGCGTGCGGGACTTGGCGGGAGCAGATGCGACCTTGATGGCGGTAGCCTGCTCCTGAGACTGAGAATCAGTTTCCTGCATGAGACGTACCTCCCTTAGGCCTTATCCGACGGACCGCCAAGGCGGATGCGCGGGTCGAGGAATGCATAGCTAATGTCGACGAGCAAGTTGATCACCATGACGACGACAACGATGAGCGTAACGCCACCCATAACGATGGGCCAGTCACGCATGCTAATAGCGCGATAGACCTCATAGCCGATACCGGGCCAGTTAAAGACCGTCTCGGTCAGGATGGCGCCCGAAAGCATGCCGCCAAAGTCGACACCAATATAGGTAACGACGGGGATGAGTGCATTCTTAAGCGCATGCTTGATGATGATCGCGCGATTGGAGAGACCCTTGGCCTTTGCCGTACGGATGTAATCCTGGTTCATGACGTCAAGCAGCTGCGAGCGCATAATGCGGGCAGCATAAGCGGTCGAAACCGAAGCCAGCGTAATGGTCGGAAGCACATAGTGCATCCAATCCTGATACTGAGAGCTGGAACCGCCGGCACCCGAAATCGGCATGGAGAATGCGCCGCCGGTGGCATCCTTGAGGATGACGCCGAAGAACAGCTGCAGCAACATACCGAGCCAGAAGGCCGGGACGGCAACGAGGATCGACGTGGTGAGCGTTACCAAAATATCCCAGAAGGAATAACGCTTAACCGCCGAAATGATACCCGCACCGATACCCATGATTGCCTCGAGTACGATGGCGCACGCGGCAAGTTTGACCGTATACGGATACTTCTGGGCAAAGATTTCCGTAACCGGCAGCTTGCGCTGATACGAATTGCCCAGATCGCCATGAAGCAGGCCGTTCATGTAATACAAGTAACGGTCCACGAGCGACGTTTGAACGGGGTCGCCGTTCTCGTCAAGGATCGCGTTGCCGTCCTCGTCCGTCTGGACCAGGTGATAGCGGACGCGAAGCTGAAGCTCCACCTCGGGGGACAGAGCCTTGTCTCCACCGATCAGCTTGATCGGATCTCCCGGCACGATATTCTGGAGGGCGAACAGAATCAGCGTAACGCCCAAAAATACCGGGATGAACTGAAGCACACGTTTAACGATGTACTTACCCATACCACTCCCCTATCTAGGGATTAACCTAAATGGGATGCCGATCGCCAGACCGGCATCCCAAAATTACCATCAGCCAGTTTACCCCAGGTTAGGGAGAACTGTATGTTTCCCATGAGGTCTACGTAAATACTTGACCCTCACGGAAGCTGCAAACTCTTAGGCGAGCTCAGCGGTACCCAGCTCGGCGTGCTTCTGCGGATCGACATAGAGGTGCTTGATGCGATCGGAGCCGGCGATGGTGTGCGTGTAGAACATCACCGGGATGACCGGGCAGTCGGCAGCGACCATTGCGTCGGCCTCCTGCATCTTAGCGACGCGCTCTTCGTCGTCAACCGTGGTACGAGCCTCGTCGACCTTGGCGTCGAACTCGGGGTTGTTGTAACCAGAGCGGTTGTCGCCACCGAGAGAGGCAGAGTGGAACAGCGGATACAGGAAGTTGTCCATGATCGGGTAGTCGGCAATCCAGCCCAGACGACCGAACTGATAGTTGAAGTTCTGGTACTGCTCGAGCAGCGCAGACCACTCAGGGGTATCGGAGACAGCGGTAACGCCAACCTTGGCGAGGTCGCCAATGATGGACTCCATGATCTCCTTGTGACCACCGTCCTGGTTGTAGGAAAGGGTCACGCTAATGCCACGATCGCCGTTAGCGCCGGCAGGAGCAACCTTGTCGAGGTACTCGTTAGCCTTGTCGACGTCGTAGGCGCAGAACTCCCATGCGCCCTCCTTGTAACCATCGATGCCCGGAGGAACAATGCCGTCGGCGGGGGTACGGGTACCCTTGAAGATGGTCTTGCAGATGGCCTCACGGTTAATGGCCAGGGAGATGCCCCTGCGCAGGTCGGCGTTGTTGAACGGCTCGGCCGTGGTGTTGCAGGTCAGGTAGTAGGTGGAAGGCTCGGCGCCGAGCAGCATGCGCTCGCCGTCGCCCATGGTGTAGCCGTCCTTGGACACGCCGCGATCCTTCTTGGCGGCGTCGATCTGAGCAACGGGAACGTCGCAGATATCGAGGTTACCGGCCTGGAACTCCTTGTAGGCGGTCTCCACGTCCTTGATGACCTGGAAGTGGATGCCATCGATCTTGGCCTTGTCGCCATAGTAATCGTCGAACTTCTTGAGGTTGATCTCCTGACCATCCTCCCACTTGCCGTCCATCATGAACGGGCCGTTACCGATCGGGGCAAGGTAGAAGCTCTTAACATCGGACTCGGCGCACTCGGGAACCGGGGACAGAGCCGGGTGAGAGGCGACGAAGGGGAAGTCGGCGTAAGCGGAAGACAGCTTAACGACGAGGGTCTCATCGTCGGGGCAAGTAACACCGCTGAGCTCGGTAGCGTTACCGGCAAGCAGATCGTCATAGCCCTCGACCATGGAAAGGTGATAGGAGACCTCGGAAGGACCGTACTCGGTAGCGATGGCCGACTTGGTGTTGACCAGACGCTCCCAAGCGAGCTTGAAGGACTTGGAGGTAACGTCGTCACCGTTGTGGAACTTGGCCTTCTTGATCTTGAAGGTGAACTCGGTGGCGTCGTCGTTGGCCTCGAAGGACTCGCAAGCCAGCGGGACGATCTTGCCCTTCTCGGCGTCGTAAGAGGTCAGAGCATCGAACAGCTGGTACTCGACCTGAGTGCCCTGATCCTCCTGGACGTTGTAGGGGTCGATGCAGACCGGGTTGTTGATGTAGAAGTTCAGCGTCGAACCGGACTCAGAACCGGAAGCGTCGCCGCCCTTCTTGCCGCATGCGGCAAGAAAAGCCATGGAGCTCGCAGCAAGGGTACCGCCGACAAAGGCGCGACGACCCATAACGGGCTGGTGGAACATAGAATCAGCCATGCCATCCTCCTTATGAGATAGGACAAAGAAATGTTCAGTCGGACATATGTCGAGACAATCCGATCCGAACCATCAAAACGCCGCCCGCTGCTATGGCTGGTTATGCACAACAGACCAACGTTTTGCAATACAGTAGCGCATTTTATGCACGATTTGGGGCTAATTCCGGTTAACGGTCGAGAATTTCTTTAGTTGGGCGAAGTATGTGGGGATATTTTGACTCTGTTACAAGTCTGTAAACAAAAAGGGCCCCGCACATGCGGGACCCTTTACAAACGTATATACACCGATGCTTAGTAGCCGACGATACCCTGCGGGAAGAAGAACATGCACAGAACGACACACACGGCAAAAACGACGGCCATAATTACCGTCAGGCGATCGAGGTTCTGCTCCATGACGCCCGTGGCAGAGCTGGAGTTATACAGCGAGCTAGCGATCATATCCGAAACGCCGGTGCCCTTACCGGAATGCATCAGAACGAGAATCGTCAGCGCCACGGCAGAAACAGCCCAAACGACAAACAGAAGAATCTGGAACGGACCCATAGATAAGCTCCTTAATAGAACAACTCAAACTCCAGTACTGTACCACAACCTTCAACACTCCCCCACCTGCCATTTAGGGACGGGGTAGAAATGGCAGAAATACCAAAAAAGGGGGTCGTCCGGTTGTGGACAACCCCCTTACTAGAAAACGGTATTTGTTTTCTATTAGGCCTCGGTGGCGAGCACGCGACCCGTCATCTCGGCGGAAGGCTCAATACCAGCCATGGTGAGCATGGTCGGAGCGATATCCGAAAGACGGCCGTCCTCGATACCGGTGAGCTTGGCCTTATCATCAACGATGATGAACGGCACGCGGTTGGTGGTGTGAGCCGTAAACGGATGCTTGGAACCGTCGGAAGCAACGTCAAACATGTGATCGGCGTTGCCATGGTCGGCGGTAATCAGCGCAAAGCCACCCTTGGCGAGAATCGCCGGGACAACCTTGGACAAAGCATCGTCAACAGCCTCGACGGCCTTAACGGCGGCGTCGAAGACACCGGTGTGACCAACCATGTCGCAGTTCGCGAAGTTCACGATGTAGAAATCAGCGCGATCCTCGTTGATTGCGGCGACGAGCTTCTCGGTAACCTCGGGAGCGCTCATCTCGGGCTGCAGATCGTAGGTAGCGACCTTGGGAGAAGCGACGAGCACGCGCTCCTCGCCCTCCTTGGGCTCCTCGATGCCGCCGTTGAGGAAGAACGTCACGTGGGCGTACTTCTCGGTCTCGGCGGTGTGCAGCTGCTTCAGGCCATTGGCGGCGATAACGTCGGCCAGGACGTTCTCGGGGAACGTCTTGGGGAAGGCGACCTCGACGTCAAACGTCGGATCGTACTCGGTCATCGTCACAAAGTGCGAAAGCTTGATCTGCTCGCGCTCAAAGCCGTCGAACTCCTTGTCCGTGAACACGCGGGTCATCTGACGAGCGCGGTCGGGACGGAAGTTGAAGAAGATGGCCGCGTCGCCCTCGTGGATGCCCTCATTGTGGGCAGCGAAGGGCTCGACGAACTCATCGCCGCGCGGATCCTTCTCGTAGTAGGCCTTGATACCGGCAACAGGGTCGGTATCGGCATCGGACGCGTTGACCATGACGTCGTAGGCGCGCTGGATGCGCTCCCAACGGTTGTCGCGGTCCATGGCCCAATAACGGCCCGAGACGGTAGCAACGCGAGCGTCACAACCGGTCTCCTCGGAAATCTTGGCCAAGAAAGCGCAGAACTCGCTCATGTAGCCGGCACCGGACTGCGGGTCGACATCGCGACCATCCATAAAGGCGTGGACGCGAACGGTCTTGACGCCATGCTGGGCAGCCATCTTGACCAGGGCCTCGACATGGTTCATGTGAGAATGAACGCCGCCGGGGCTCATAAGGCCCATGAGGTGCAGGGTCTTGCCTTCGGCCTTGACATCGTCCATAGCCTTGACGAAAACCTCGTTCTTGGCGATGGAGCCGTCCTTGATGGCATTGTTGATGCGCGAAAGCTCCTGGAAGACGATGCGGCCGGCACCGATATTGAGGTGACCCACCTCGGAGTTGCCCATCTGGCCATCGGGAAGGCCCACGTCCTCGCCCGAAGCGCCGAGCGTGGTGTGGGGGTATTTCTCGTACAGGCTATCAAGGAAGGGCGTCTTGGCAGCGGCGACGGCGTTCTCGCCATCGGCCGGAGCCAGGCCACAGCCGTCCATGATGATCAGGAGTGCAGGAAGATGACGCTGTGCCATATGTCCTACTCGCCTGCCCTGACGACCATAGAGGCGAAGTCGGCAGCCTTGAGGGAAGCGCCGCCCACGAGGGCGCCGTCAACGTCAGGCTTGGCGACGAGCTCGGCAATGTTGCCGGGCTTAGCGGAACCGCCGTAGAGAACGCGGATGCCGTTGGCGAGCTCCTCGCCGAACATCTCCTTGAGGGTCTCACGGATAGCGCCGCAGACCTCCTGAGCGTCCTCGGCGGTAGCGGTCTTGCCGGTGCCGATAGCCCAGATGGGCTCGTAGGCAACGACGACCTGCTTGGGGCAGGTGATCTCGAGACCCTCGAGACCAGCCTTGACCTGGTTCACGACGTGCTCGACATAGGTACCAGCCTCGCGGACCTCGAGGGACTCGCCACAGCAGAAGACGGGAACAAGACCGGCGGCAACGAGGGCCTTGGCCTTCTTATTCTGGTCCTCGTCGGTCTCGTGGAAGTAGTCGCGACGCTCGGAGTGACCGATGATGCAGTAGGTGCAGCCAGCGGACTTGAGCATGTCGCAAGAGGACTCACCGGTGAAGGCACCCTTGGCCTCCCAGTACACGTTCTGTGCACCGAGGGCGATGGGGGCAGCCTGAATGCGGTCATGAACCGTGGTGATGTCAATGGTCGGGGGGCAGACGAGCACCTCGACGCCAGCCGGAACCTCGGGCAGAGCCTGAGCCAGCTCGTCGGCGAGCTTGGCAGCCTCGGCGACGTCGTTGTTCATCTTCCAGTTACCAGCGATAAGAAGGGTGCGATTAGGCATCGAGAAGCGCCTCCACTCCGGGCAGGGCCTTACCCTCGACGAGCTCCATGGAAGCGCCACCACCGGTGGAGATCCAGCTCATCTTGTCGGCCAGGTTGAACTTGTTGACAGCTGCGACAGAATCGCCGCCGCCGATGATCGAGGTGCAGTCGGCCTCGGCGACAGCCTCGGCGATAGCCTGGGTGCCATGAGCGAAGTTATCGAACTCGAAGACGCCCATGGGGCCATTCCAGAACACGGTCTTGGCGCCCTTGACAGCCTCGGCGTAGAGCTCCTCGGTCTTGGGGCCGATGTCCATGCCCTCACGATCGTCGGGGATAGCGTCGGAAGCGACAACCTCGGGGACAGCGTCCTCGCCAAAGTGATCGGCAACGCGGTTGTCGATGGGGAGCAGGATCTTGACGCCCTTCTCCTCGGCCTTCTTGAGCATCTCGCCAGCGCGCTCGACCCAGTCCTCTTCCTTGAGGGACTGACCGACGGACATGCCCTGAGCCAGGAAGAAGGTGTAGGCCATACCGCCACCGATGATCAGGGTGTCAGCGGAGTCGATGAGGTGATCGAGAACGCCGATCTTGGAGGAAACCTTGGAACCGCCGACGATAGCGACGAAGGGGCGCTCGGGCTCGGCGAAGATGCCGGTCAGCGTGTCGACCTCCTTCTCGAGCAGGAAGCCGGCGACGGCGGGCAGGTAAGCGGCGGGGCCCACAACGGAACCCTGGGCGCGGTGAGCGGTACCGAAAGCATCGAGAACGAAGACGTCGCCATAGGAAGCGAGCTTCTTGGCGATCTCGGGATCGTTCTTCTTCTCACGCTTATCGAAGCGGACGTTCTCGAGAACGAGGACCTTGCCCGGCTCGACGGCAGCGACAGCCTCGGCAGCCTTCTCGCCGTAGGTGTCGGCGACAAAGGCAACATCGAGACCAGAGAGCTCAGCGAGCTTCTTGGCGACAGGCTCAAGGGAGAGCTCGGGCTGGAAGCCGGTGCCATCGGGACGGCCGAGGTGGCTCATGAGGATGACGCGAGCGTTGTGCTCGACAAGGTAGTTGATGGTGGGCAGGGCAGCCTTGATGCGGGTGGTGTCGCCAACGACGCCATCCTTGATAGGCACGTTGAAGTCAACGCGGACGAGAACGCGCTTGCCGTCGACATCGATGTCGCGGACGGTCTTCTTGGTAAAGGCCATGTTTGCTTCTACCTTTCGTACGTGTCTGCCTCCCATTACGGCAGACGATTTCCTATAAAAAGGGCGCGACCCTAGGGTGTAAGCCCTATGAGGCCGCGCCCTTCTTTAGACGCTCAACGAGCTATTCGCTAAAAGCTAAATTAAGCAACGAACTTCTCGAAGTACTTGATGGTGCGGACCATCTGAGAGGTGTAGGAGTTCTCGTTGTCGTACCAAGAGGTGACCTGAACGAGGGTCTGGCCGTTGCCGAGGTCAGAGCACATGGTCTGAGTGGCGTCGAAGATGGAGCCGTGGGTCTCGCCGATGATGTCGGTGGAGACGATGTCGTCCTCGTTGTAACCGAAGGTCTCGGAGATGGTGGAAGCGTAGGCCTTCATAGCGGCGTTGACCTCGTCGACGGTGACCTTCTTGTCAACGACAGCGTAGAGGTTGGTGATGGAGCCGGTCGGCGTCGGGACGCGCTGGGCGGCACCGATGAGCTTACCGTTGAGCTCAGGAATTACAAGACCGATAGCCTTTGCAGCACCTGTTGAGTTAGGAACGATGTTAGCAGCACCTGCTCTTGCTCTTCTCTTGTCGCCCTTTCTGTGAGGACCGTCAAGAATCATCTGATCGCCTGTGTAAGCGTGGATTGTTGACATGATACCGCTCTGGATTTCTGCATACTTGTTAAGTGTGTCAGCCATAGGAGCGAGGCAGTTTGTTGTACATGAAGCAGCTGAAATGATTGTATCGTCAGCTGTAAGAGTCTTTTCGTTTACGCTGTAAACGATTGTCTTGAGGTCGTTGCCTGCAGGAGCAGAAATAACAACCTTCTTAGCGCCGGCATCAATGTGAGCCTGGCTCTTTGCCTTTGATGTATAGAAACCTGTGCACTCGAGAACAACATCAACACCGAGTTCGCCCCAAGGAAGCTCAGCAGCGTTTGGCTTAGCGTAGATTGTGATCTCTTTGCCGTCAACGATGATTGAGCCTTCGCCTGCTTCTACAGTGTGAAGGTTTTCACCGATCTTACCGCAGTAGCCGCCCTGTGCTGTATCGTACTTGAGAAGGTTTGCGAGCATAGCAGGATCTGTAAGATCGTTGATAGCTACTACTTCGTAACCCTCAGCACCGAACATCTGTCTGAAAGCAAGACGACCGATACGGCCGAAACCGTTAATTGCAACTTTTACTGACATAAAAAAATTCCTCCTAAAATTCTAAGGTGCTTCTATTATATTACATTTTTTTCATTTCTTCAATAGCTTGACAAAAATTTAACGAAAAATTTTTGACTTTTTTACAAATACGGTAAAAAACACGGTCACATTTTGCTTTTTTAAGGCAAATTTAAGCTGTAACCGTCAAAAAGCTGTAATCTTTTTTATTTCCGTAATAATTATCTGCAAAATTCCCGTGCTTATTCTTGACAATTTGGTTATTTTATTATAAAATTATATCGTCCGCTGATGCGGATTTTGGCAAAAGTACAGTTTTTGACTTTTGCGACTTTTTTAATCAGACTCTTTAAAAGAGCCGTTATATATAGATATTTTTTATAATTTTTATGGCGCTTCGCCTTTTGAAACGCTCTGTGCAACCTGTACGGTGTTTTGCGGTTGCGTATGTATATATAATGTATTAAAAATATTTACAAAGTAAAAATGAAAATTGAATATCTTTTTAACGGCACCTTTAAAGTCTAATTGATTGGGAACTGTGAAATATTAAAAAATCAAACTAAGGAGGTGTCCAGATTGCCATTGTGGATAAGTATTATCTGCATTGTTGCCGCAGTTGTTATCGGCGCAGGTGCAGGTATTTTCCTTGGAATTGCCATCCGCAAAAACACTGCCGAGAAAGAAATCGGAAGTGCTGAGGAGGAGGCAAAGAAGATTGTGGCTGATGCAATCAAAACAGCCGAAGCAAGGAAAAAAGAAGTAGTCCTTGAGGGTAAAGACGAGGTTCATCGTTTCAGAAACGAGAGCGAGAAAGAAATTTCCGATCGACGCAAGGAAGTTCAGCGTCAGGAGAGAAGAATCCAGCAAAAGGAAGAAACTCTTGACAAAAAGCTTGACAATATGGAACGCAAGGAAGAAAAGGTCAACAAAAAGCTTCGTGATGCAGATGCAAAACTCGAAGAAGTTGAAACTCTGAAAAAGAGCCAGTTTGAAATGCTTGAAAAAATTTCGGGCTACACGGCAGAACAAGCTAAAAGCTATTTGCTTTCACAGCTTGAAAATGAGCTTGCTCACGAGAAGTCGGTTAAGATTATGGAATACACCGAACAGCTCAAAGAGGAAGCAGACGACAAGGCAAGAAACATTATTTCGCTTGCAATTCAGCGACTTGCAGCTGAGCAGGTTTCAGAGGCAACAATTTCGGTTGTTCCTCTGCCAAATGACGAGATGAAGGGCAGAATCATCGGTAGGGAAGGCCGTAACATCAGAGCCATCGAAACTCTTACGGGTGTTGATCTTATTATTGATGATACGCCGGAGGCTATCACGCTCTCATGCTTTGAGCCTGTAAGAAGAGAAATTGCAAGAATTGCACTTGAAAAGCTTATTGCAGACGGCAGAATCCATCCCGCAAGAATTGAGGAGATGGTTGAAAAGGCAAGAAGAGAGGTTGAATCCGAAATCAAGCGTACAGGTGAGAGAGCCGTGCTTGACGCAGGTGTTCATAACATTCATCCGGAGCTTGTTAAGCTTCTCGGCAGACTTCGTTACCGTACAAGCTACGGTCAGAATGTACTTGATCACTCTCTTGAAGTTTCATACATTGCAGGTATGATGGCGAGCGAGCTTGGTCTTGATCCTACAATTGCTAAGCGTGCGGGTCTTTTGCACGATATCGGTAAATCCATTGACCATGAGGTTGAGGGAACACATATTCAGATTGGTGTCGATCTTGCCAAAAAGTATAAGGAAAGCGACGCTGTTATTCACGCTATTCACGCTCACCACGGTGATGTTGAGGCGAGAACAATTGTTGCCTGTCTTGTACAGGCGGCAGACGCTATTTCAGCCGCAAGACCGGGTGCAAGAAGAGAAAATGTTGAAAACTACATTAAGCGACTCCAGAAGCTTGAAGAGGTTGCGTCTTCTTTTGACGGTGTTGAGCGTACCTTTGCAATTCAGGCAGGCCGTGAGGTTAGAGTTATGGTTAAGCCTGAAATTGTCAATGATGAGCGTATGATTCCGCTTGCAAGAGATATCTGTAAGAAAATCGAAGAAGAGCTTGAATATCCCGGACAGATTAAGGTTAATATCATCCGTGAAAGCAGAGCGTCCGATTTTGCAAAATAAAATATCTTGATTTTAACTACGGTTGACAGGGCTATGTTGACCGTAGTTTTTTGTTTTACTTTTTATTGAAAGGAAATTTAAAATGGCATCAAGTAAAGAATATTTGGATTTTATTATGGGGCAGTTGTCTGACCTTGAAAATATAACATACCGCAAAATGATGGGGGAATACATTATTTATTTTCGTGGCAAAATTGTCGGCGGAATATATGACGACAGACTGCTTGTAAAGCCTGTTAAATCTGCTCTTGGTTTTATGCCGAATGCGGTGTATGAACTTCCGTATGAGGGTGCAAAAGAAATGCTTTTGGTAGACGAGGTTGATGACAAGAATTTTTTGACAGGATTATTCAATGCAATGTATGATGAATTGCCTGCATCAAAAAAGAAGAAATAATTTGCAAGAAAATTAAATAAACTTGCAAAAATTAAATTTGTGCCGTAGCTTAGATTTTTGACCCGTTATTGTAAACTGTAATTTAAAAAACAGCAAAAAACCTTAAAAAATATTCAAAAAAGTATAGACAATCGGTTGATGAGGCTTTATAATTCAAGACAGTAAGGCAAAGGTCTTACGAAGTTTTCGGAAAACTGAATATAAAAAGGACAAGGAAGTTCACTTTGGTTTCTTCTGATTTTGCAACAAAGTTTTTAAAACTTGCAAAATCGGATAAAAACATTGTGAGCTTTATTTTTTTGCTTCGGCAAAAACGGTTTATGTGGAGGTTAAAAATGGATTCAGGAAATATAGGCTTTGTGCTGCTTTGTGCGGCTTTCGTATTTGTAATGACTCCGGGTCTTGCAATGTTCTACGGCGGTCTTGTACGAAAGAAAAATGTTGTAAAT
>ERZ841116.874-NODE-874-length-18573-cov-11.076844_pt1 | contig 18573 bp, 19 predicted proteins | sample MGYA00519875_ERZ841116 | MGnify/ENA primary metagenome ERZ841116 (study PRJEB31850, sample SAMEA3708889) | human gut metagenome | biome: human gut; feature: human-associated habitat; material: faeces | place: China | collected 2014 ... | reverse complement strand
TAAATGGAGGTAATATTGTGGAAAATAATATGGCAATAGAATATCCGATGTTTTGTTATCAATGTGAGCAAACAGCAGGAGGGAAGGGCTGTACTAAGATGGGGGTATGTGGAAAAACTCCTGAAGTAGCTGCACTTCAAGACCTACTTATATACCAAATAAAAGGAATAAGCTGTTATGCAAAAGAATTAGTTGAAAAAGGTGAAAATGTAGATAAAGACATAGTTAGCTTTATAGAAGATACTTTATTTACAACATTAACAAATGTAAACTTTGATGCAGATGTTCATGTTGAAATGTTAAAGAAATCTCAAAAAATAAAAGAAGCCTTAAGAAGCAAAGTTGGAAGCATAAAAAATAACACAGACCACGCTACATATAATTTAAGTGATACAAAAGCAGAAATGCTTAAAGATGCTAAAAAAGCAGGTATAATGTATGATCAAAATTTAGACCCAGATATTCGTTCATTAAGACAAACTATAATATATGGATTAAAAGGTATTAGTGCTTATGGACATCAAGCAAGAGCACTTGGATATTATGATGACCAAGTAGATAATTTTTATGTAAGAGCTTTAGAAGCAACAACTGATGATAATCTAGATGTAGAAGAACTAATAAGATGGACTATGAGAACTGGAGATATGAGTGTAGCAGTTATGAAAAAATTAGATGAAGCTAACACTACAGTTTATAAAAATCCATCTCCACAAAAAGTAAATGTTCATGTTAAAAAGGGTCCATTTATAATTGTATCAGGACATGATTTAAAAGATTTAGACATGTTACTTAAACAAACAGAAGGAAAAGGTATAAATATATATACACATGGAGAGATGATACCTTCTCATGGTTACCCAGAGTTAAAAAAATATCCTCATCTTGTAGGAAACTTTGGTGGTGCTTGGCAAGATCAACAAAAAGAATTTGACGACATACCAGGATGTATACTTATGACGACTAACTGTTTAATGAGACCTAGAGAAACTTATAAAGACAGAATATTTACTACTAGCGTTGTAGGATGGGATGGAGTTAAATATATAGGTAAAAAGGAAGATGGAACAAAAGACTTTAGTGAAATAATTGATAAGGCATTAGAACTTGGAGGATATAAAGAAGATCAAGAGCCACATGAAATATTAGTTGGATTTGGACATCATGCTACATTAAGCCATGCAGAGACAATAGTTAATGCTGTTAAAGAAGGAAAAATAAGACACTTCTTTTTAATAGGAGGTTGTGATGGAGCTAGACCAGGTAGAAATTACTATACAGAGTTTGCTAAAAAAGTTCCAAAAGACTGTGTAATACTTACACTAGCATGTGGAAAATATAGATTTAATAAATTAGAATTTGGAGAAGTTGCAGGACTTCCAAGACTATTAGATGTAGGTCAATGTAATGATGCATATTCAGCAGTTAGAATAGCAACAGCACTTGCAGATGCTTTTGATACTGATGTTAATGGATTACCATTATCTTTAATAATATCTTGGTATGAACAAAAAGCAGTTGCAGACTTATTAGCATTATTATCATTAGGAATAAAAGGAATATACTTAGGACCAACATTACCAGCATTCTTAAGTCCTAATGTACTTCAATATTTAGTTGATACATTTGATTTAAGACTTATAAGTACTCCAGATGATGATTTAAAATCTTGTTTAGAACAAGGTATATAATATACTAATTAAACTTAAGAACATTGTATAACAATGTTCTTTCGGTATTTTTCTGTAAAAAAATGAAATAAAATGTTGAATTTTGTAGAAAAATGTATTAGTATATATTTAAGTTATTAGTAATTAGAATTTTTATAATTTATTCCTAAAAAAAATTTATTATTTTATTGTGCTTACACACAATAGAAAAATGGGTGTTGCAACAAATGCAACACCATTTTTTTATTTTTATATATTAAAGTGATTTAAACATACTATTAAAAAATAAAATGATATTTTAAATTTTTAAACTTTTAAAAAAGATATAAATATAAAAAGCTAATCATATAAATATTATTGACAAGCAAAAATAATAAGGAGGGATAGATTTGGAATTAGTAGTAACGATAATATTTGGGATTTTAGTTGCTTACATATTATATTTTTTCTTAAAAGAAAAACAATACTCAAAGGAATCAGTACTTGGAAATATAGCATCAACTATAGGTGTACTTGGGACATTTGTAGGTATATCAATAGGACTATGGAAGTTTAACCCAAATGACATAACATCTAGTGTACCGCTTTTATTAAGTGGTATGAAAATAGCTTTTGCAACATCTATAATAGGAATGGCAGCATCAATATTTATGAAGTACATAGCTTTAAAGAATGAAGACGAAGAAAATATAGATGATATTATGGAATTATTTAATACAATGATAGCTGAAAGTAGAAATGTAAATAACACACTTATAGAAAATCAAAAACAAACTGAAAATGTATTAAATAAAGTAAGTGAAATATGGGCTAGCCATCAAGAAAATTTAACAGTAGTATTAAAAAGTGAAATATTAAATTTAAACAATAATACTATATCAAAACAAGAAGAGCTTATAGGTGAATTTAAAAAGCTTGGAGAATGTTTTACACTTTTAAATAGTGGAGTAAATAACTTACTGACATGGCAAGAAAACTATAAAGAAACTATAGAAAATACAACTAAAGAATTAGAAATAGTAATACAAACTATACATAATGCAGATGAATCAATAGAAAGTATTTCTAAAAACTCATCACTTATAAAAGAAAATAATGAAAACTTAAGTGAAGTACTTAAAGAAATAAATAAAACTCAAAACGTAATAATAGATTCAAATAAATCTATAATTGAAATATCAAATACTGCAAAAGAATCTATACCACAAATAAATGAACATTTCACAAATATAGATAACCGTACAAAAGAAAGTACAGCTTATCTACAAACTTTAATTTCTGAAAACTTAAATAATATAAAATCATATCTAGAAAAAATAACAGAAGATGTATTATCAAAAACTACACAATCAATATATGAAAATAATAGACAATTTAAATATGAAATATCAGAACATATAAGCCAATGTAAAATGTTAATATACAGCCTAAAAGATTTAATACCAGATATAAATGAACATTTATTAAGTACACAAAAAAGATTTAATAAAACATTAATACATTTTAATGAAGAAGTACAAAATTCACTTAGAGAAAATACTTTAGAAATTAATAAACAAGTACAATTATTAAAAGAAACTACAGCAAATATAAATAATACATTAGATGACACTATATCTGAGTCTACAAAAAGACTAGAAAATATAACTATAGCAACTTCAAATCAAATAAAAACTATGGCAGAAGAAATGGAAAAATTATGTGTTAGAAAAATAGAAAAATTAGATAATACATTAATAGAAGAATTTACAGATGCCCTAAGTTGTTTAGCTGGTCAATTAGTAACTATATCAGAAGGATTTTCAGAGGATTATTATAGATTATTAGAAGAATTAAAAGAAGCATTTGCCCAAAATGATGTAGTAAGTACTATAGATAATGAAGCTATCTCAGAAGGAGATAAATAGAGTATGAGCAAACTAGATAAATTTAAAAGAAAAGATAAAAATAGTGATAATGTATGGTCATCAATATCTGATTTAATGTCAGGGCTTATGATAGTTTTTCTATTTACATCAGTTATATTTATGAGTAAAGTAATATATGAAAATACAAATATAAAAAAACAGCAACAAACTGTAGAAAATATAGTTACAACCTATGAAGAGAGTAAAGAAAACATATATGAAGATTTATACAATGAATTTGAAGGTGATATGGATAACTGGCATATGGAAATAGATAAAGATGGAACAATAAGATTTAAAGAGCCAGAAGTATTTTTTGATATGGGAGAATCAGAACTTAAAACTCAATTTAAAGATATACTTGATTCATTTTTCCCTAGATATATAAATGTAATTTACACAAATTATAAAGATAAAGTAACAGAAATTAGAATAGAAGGTCATACCTCTAGTGAATGGGAAGAAGGTGTTGACACTAAGACTGCTTACTTTAAAAATATGGAACTATCTCAAGATAGAACTAGAAATGTATTAGAGTATGTTATGAATATGGAAAGCCTTAGTGAATATGAAAATTGGTTAATAGATAATATTACTGCTAATGGTATGAGTTACAGTCATAGAATATATAAAGATAATGTAGAAGATAAGGATGCATCTAGAAGAGTTGAGTTTAGAGTTATAACTAATTCTGAAGAAACTATTAATGAGATTATAGATAATTATAAAGATTAGATATAAGATAGTAGATTACTTATGTAATCTACTATTTTTATTACAACTATTTTACAATTGAAAAAATTTAGTAATATATATGATATAATAAATATAGGCAATTGTTATATATTATGGACTAAATAAAGTATGGGAGAGAAAGATTATGATTGATTTTATATTTAATATATTACCATTAGTAGTTGTTGGTATCTCAATGATTATATTTATAAATAATGTTAAGAAGAAAAATGAAGAAAATAAAGCGTATGAAGATAAAAATGAAGGAAATACAAAAGAAAATTATATGACAATGGGGATGTCTTTAGGAATGTGTTTTGGAATAGCAATAGGATCATCCTTTGTGAACATATTTGGAACAGAATCTATTTCTTATGGCATATGCTTTGGAATGTTATGCGGAATGATTATAGGGATGAATATAGAGAAAAAGTAAATTTTTATAAATAGAACTTAAGATAAAAAACATATATAAAGCCCCTATGTCAAAATTAACGACATAAGGGCTATTTTATTATAATTCAAAGGTTTGACCGTCTTTATTTATATCAATTATCTTGTCTTTGTAAGTAGATGCATACTCTGAGTCTTTAAAGATTTTAGAAAGAGAGTAAGCTCTAAAAAAATGCATTGGAAATGCAACTTTAGTATTAGTATTTCTCATAAAATAATCAAATCCTAAATAGTACTGATTTCCTTGTCTAGAATCTAGAGGAAGAAAAGCAACATCAATATTTTCTCCTTTTATTTTATCTATTGCACTTTTAAATTTATCCTCAGCAAACTTATTTTCTTCAGGCGTGTTTTCACCTTCCCAGTGCCACCAATTTAAATCACCAGCATGGTATATTATTTTATCATCAACCTTTACAATAAATGCAACACCTAAGTCACTAGAATCAAGAGTTCTAATCTCTAAATTATCTACTAATAATCTTTCATTAGCTCCTATAAATTTAGTATTTTGAGATTTTGTAGTTTTAATATCATTTGATAATATATACTCAACATTTGGATGAGTTTTTTCTAAATTAAAAATAGATTCATCAAAATGATCATGATGAGAGTGGCTAGAAAATACGTATAGCTTTTTATTTTTATCAAAGCTTGGAAGATTTCCTTTGAAATAATCAAAAAGTAATATAGTGTTATCAAGTTCAACACTAAAACTACTATGGTGAATATATGTTATTTTCATATTTAATCCTTTCTTAGTTATATAATTATTATAGTTTAAATTAAATTTATTAATATACTGTATAAAATATATTATATCAAAAAATAGTTATATAGATAAAATATTAAACACTAAAAAAACCATATAAGTATTTTTGCATAATATATATAATTTATTACCAAATTGGAAAATATTAATAGTATATAATAGCAACTTTATTGGAGGCAATTATGAATAAATTAAAAGATTTAAAGTTAAAGAATCAACTTATAATTTCAACATATATAATGCTTTTTATATTATTAATATTTAAGCCAACACTAATACCTAGTATATATAATAGGTTAATAATAGCTTTTAAGCCATTTATAATTGGTGGATTAATTGCATTTTTAATAAATATACCAATGAAGCTTATAGAAGAAAAAATAATAAAACCATTAACTAAAAATCATGAAAAACTAAATAAACTATCAAGAATAATAGCGTTAGTATCTACTATTATAATAGTTGTAATAATAGTAGCTGCATTTATAAATTTTATAGTGCCACAACTTATTGAAAGTATAAAAAGCTTAACTGAAACTATTCCAAATTATATAATATCCTTACAAAACTATGTAACAAAAAATTTAAGTAATTTAGATATACTTAAAAATGTAGAGTTTGATATTTCTTCTATGCTTCAAAAATCTATATCATATATTGGAAATCTTATAAATATGTTTATATCTAATTTACTTAATTTTACCTTTGGGATTACAAACTTTTTTGTAAATCTATTTTTAGGAATAATAATAGCAATGTATATACTACTTGGAAAAGAAAAATTAATACATCAATTTAAAAAAGTATTATATGCATTTTTTAGTGAGAGAGCATGTAAGAAAATATTATATATTTTAAGACTTACTAATTATAAATTTTCTAGGTTTATATTAGGTCAATCAACAGATGGAATTATACTTGGAACTACATTTTTTATAGTATTTTCAATGGTTAAAATTCCATATGCATTGCTTATAAGTATAATGATACCAATACTTAACTTCATACCTATATTTGGAACATATGTGGGAATTGTTATATCTATGTTTATAATACTTATGGCAAAGCCTTCATCTGTAATATTATTTTTAGTTTTAATTATTACAATTCAACAGTTAGATGGTAAGTTTGTATATCCAGTGGTAGTTGGAAATTCCTTAGGTCTTTCTTCTTTATGGATATTATTAGCTATTATAGTTGGAGGTAATTTGTTTGGAGTTCTAGGTATGGTTTTAGGGATGCCTTTAGTAAGTGTTATATATGATTTATTCTCAGAATATGTTAATAAGAGAATAGAGATAAAAAGAAAGATTGAAAAATAGAGTAGGATAAGAAAATAAAGTGTAGTTTAAGTGAATTTAGGGTATTAATAAATTACTTAAATTTAAAACAGGAGAAATACTTAATGAATATAAATTATAAAAACTTGATAAATGAGTACAGAAATTATTTGATAATGTTAAAAGTGAACACTACTAAAGTTAATATGAGTATTAAAAGTATTGATGATATAAAGGTATATGAAGAGGAGTGTAAGCTTAACTTAAATAAGTTAGAAACTTTAAGTAAAGATCATAAACTATATGAAAAAGATTATGATGATTTTAGAGTAGCTATGGGAAAGTTTGCAATTGGACTTAGCAAGTTTCATAAGTTAAAAATAAGTGATAAGGAAAAGTTAAGATTAACTAAAGTATTTTTAGATTTTAATGAAAGCTTTGAAGATTTGATGCAAAGAAATATTATTAAAGATGCGTATATATGGAAGTAAGGTAAGTAATATACTATTATAATATAAAAAAATCCAATAGTTGACCTATTGGATTTTTTAATTCGTAATATATTAATCTTATTTATTTTTATTATTATCTAATGCTGCTCCAATAAGCAAACCAAGACACATACCTATAGTTAAATTATTAAATACCAAACCAAATGTAACACCAAAACATAATCCTAGTGCCAAATAACTTATGTTTTCATTATTCATATCTTCTCCACCTTTAAACTACTATTTATCTACATGATATCAAAATATCTTATTTTGAATTATATAATAATTGTGAAGATATACCAATTTGATTTCTTTAGAATTATCAAAATTTACTTTTAGTAATTATAATAGTTATGCTTTTATAACTATATATATTATAGAATATGCTTCTATTAATTATATATTATACAGACTACATTAAAAATGGTCCGATTGCATTAAACAAGTATCCTGTTATAATTATACCAATAGTTACAATTCCTATAAATATAGCTAATAACTTAGGTTTTACAACCTTGCTTAGCATTATCATAGAAGGAAGAGATAAAGCCGTAACACTCATCATAAATGCAAGTACAGTTCCTATAGGTACTCCAGCCATAAACAATGCTTCTGCTATTGGTATAGTTCCGAATATATCAGCATACATTGGTATACCAACAACTGAAGCTATAATAACAGAAAATGGATTATTATCACCAAGTATTTTAAGTATTAAATCCTGTGGGATATAGTTGTGTATTAAAGCTCCTATACCAACGCCTATTATTACATACTTATAAACATTTTTTATAATAGCTAAAGTATCTTCTTTTGCATAATTTAATCTTTGTTTTTGATTAAAGTTTTCAGATTCGGCATAAAGTTCTCTAGTATGTTCTGTATATGTTTGTATTTCATTTTCTAAGTTAAGTTTACTTATTATAGTTCCACCAACTACTGCAATTATAAGCCCTAAAACTACATATAAAACAGATATATTCATACCAAAGAAACTTGCTAATAAAAGTAGTGATGCTAAATCTACCATTGGTGAAGATATTAAAAATGAGAAAGTTACACCTAATGGTAAACCTGCATTAGTAAATCCTATAAATATAGGTATACTAGAACAAGAACAAAATGGAGTTACTGTTCCTAATAAAGCGGAAACTGTTGCACCAGATATTCCTTTAAATTTTGTAAGTATTTTTTTAGTTTTTTCAGGAGGGAAGTAGCTTTGAATATATGATATTAAAAATAAAAAAATATATCTTTAAGTTAACTAAAAATCGATATAATGAATTTAATTAACTTTTAAATATTATATTATTCATTATATCAATTTTTTTTGATTTGGCAAATCTTTTAAAAAAATAATTTTTGAATAACTTCATAAGTTAATACTCTTGAAATAGCATCTTTATTAACAGAGTAGAAATTCCATTTTCCTTTTGATGTTTTACTTATAAGATTTGCAGAAAGTAATAGTTTTAAGTGATACGAAAGTTTTGATTGGGATATATCAAATATATCTGTTAGTTCACAGACACACACACTTTCAGCAGAATATAGCTTTTTTAATATATCTAGCCTTATAGGGTCAGATAATGCTTTAAAAATTAAATCTATGTTGTCCATCTTAATACCTCCAATATTATACATATATTATAACAAATATTTTATTATTAATTACAATAAATAAATATTTATTTAGAGATATTTTGTAAGAATATATGTTTTTATGAAAATAATATATTATTAAATGATAAAATAGTTGATAATAAAATCAAAAAAATTTGATTTTATAGTTTACAAAAAAGATTTTTTAACATATCATATGATTAAAAATGAATATGTTAATATGAGAAAGGAGAAGTTATGAATACTGTACAAATGTTAAAGGCATTAGGAGATGAGACTAGAATAAGAATAGTCAATATTTTAAGAGATGGGCCTTTATGTGTTTGTGAAATAGAGTCAATACTTGAGATTACACAATCTAATGCATCAAGACATTTAAGTAAGTTAATGAATGCAAATATAGTGACTTACTATAAAGAAGCAAAATATGTTTATTATAAGCTAGATGAAGAAACTTTAAATAAATATAGTTTTATAAAAGTTCTTTTAGAAAATGAATTAGATGAAGATGAAAAATTAAAAAATGACTATGATATTTTAATGGGATATAAGCAATCTGGATTAAATTGTGAAAATGTATCAAAGGTTAAAGAAGTAATAAGCAAAATAAGCGAAAGAAAATCATCTAAGTAGGAGAAAATATAAATGAAAATAGCAGTAATATCAGATATACACAGTAATATATATGCACTAGATAAGGTAATAGATGATATAAAATCAAAAAATGTAGATATGGTAGTTTGTACAGGAGATTTAGTTGGGTATGGAACGCGTCCAAATGAAGTTATACATAAGATGAAGGAAGAAAAAATACTTACTATAATGGGAAATTATGATGATGCAATAGGTAACTTAAAAATAGTATGTGGATGTGATTACCCAGATCCAAAAGATGCAGAAAAGGCAGGTCTTTCAATGCATTTTACATCTCAAGAGACAACTGATGAAAATAAAAAATATTTAAGAAATCTTCCTAAAGAAGCTATATTCACTTTTAACAATAAGACTATAAGATTTGTTCATGGAAGTACAAGAGTTATAAATGAGTATTTAAAAGAAAACTCTAAAGAAGCAGAGGAAGTTATGAATGAATTAGTTGAAGATATATTAGTTTGTGGTCATACTCATATACCATATGCTAAATATTATGGTGAAAAATTATTAGTTAATGCAGGAAGCGTTGGAAAGCCTAAGACTAATAAACCAGATGCAAACTATGTAATTATAGAGATATGTGATACAAATGTTGAAGTTGAAATAATAGAAGTATGTTATGATTTTGAAAAAATGGCAAAAGAAATTGAAGAAAATGAGATATTACCAAATGATTTTGCTAGACTTATAAGAGAGGGTAGTGCAAAATAAAAAACTGCTAAAGTATTTTGGGGAGAGTTTTATGGAAAATAACAATAAAGTAGATAAATATCAAGGGATAATAGTATTAGTGCTTTTAATGATAGTAATTATACCTGCTATAATATTAAATACAGTAGATATTTCACCACATAAGTTAATTATACAAGATGATATAATAAAAGTAGGTGTTAAATCATTTAAAGTAGAAGATATTAAAACAGTTAAACTTCTAGAGGATATTAATATTAACTATAGAATAAAAGGTACAAAAACATTAAATTATCTAAGAGGACTTTACGCAATAGAAGGGGAAAATCAAGATGCTAATGTATATATTTATAGAAATAAAAGTCCTTATATAAGAGTTGAATTTAAAGATGGATTACTTATTTATAATGATAAAAACAGTAGTGATACTGAAAAAAATTATGAAAAATTAGTTGAGATAGTAAATATTAATAAATATAAAAAATAATTGACAATTGAAAATTAACAACTATAATAAACTTATAAATGAATAATTGCTAGGGGTGCCATTGGCTGAGAGGTTTTATACCGACCCTTATTACCTGATCTGGTTAGTACCAGCGTAGGAAAGCAACATTAATTAGTAATCAAATAAGGGATTATAAAATTGTAATTTAATGCTATGCCTACATCAGGTATAGCATTTTTTACGTATAAAAAAGGGGGAAATAAATGAAAAACTACAGAGTACCAACATTAACAATAGCTGGTTCTGACTCTTCAGGGGGAGCAGGTATACAAGCTGATTTAAAAACATTTTCTGCCATAGGAACATATGGAATGAGTGTAATAACTGCAATAACAGCACAAAACACAGAAGGGGTATTTGATGTTGAGGAGCTAAGTTCTGAAATTATAAAATCACAAATAAAGGCAGTTTGTGAAGATATACCACCAAAAGCAATAAAAATTGGAATGGTATCTTCTCCTAAAATTATTAAGGATATTGTAGAATCTTTAGAAATATATCCTTGTGAATATGTTGTAGTTGATCCTGTAATGATTTCAAAAAGTGGGTATTCACTTCTAAGACCAGAAGCTAAAGAAAATCTAATAAAATACCTTATACCAAAAGCATACATAGTAACACCTAATGTACCTGAAGCAGAAGAAATAAGTAATATAAAAATAAAAACTATTGAAGATATGAAAAAAGCAGGAAATATAATATTAAATATGGGACCTAAATATGTACTTATGAAAGGTGGACATTTAGAAGGAGACTGTGTAGATGTACTTATAGGTAAAGATATGTTTGAAGTATTTAAAGGTGAAAGAATAAATAGGAAAAATACTCATGGTACAGGATGTACTATATCTTCAGCTATAACATCTCATTTAGCTTTAGGACACGATATAAAAGAATCTGTAAGACTTAGTAAAGAATATATTACAGAAGCAATAAGATATAGCTTTGACATAGGTCATGGTGTTGGACCAGTTCATCATTTTTATAAAGAGGATAAATAAGGGGGAATAAATATGTTTAATTTAATTGATAAAGTAAAAGAAGTTAATCCTTTAGTATTACATTATACAAATAATGTAACTATAACAGATTGTGCAAATACAACACTTGCCATAGGAGCTAGTCCTTTGATGAGTTTTTCATATGAGGAAGTAGAGGATATAGTTAAGGTTTCAAATTCTGTAGTAATTAATATTGGAACTATGAATAGTGAATTACTTGATTTATATGTTTTAGCAGGTAAAGCAGCAAATAAATATAATAAGCCAGTTATATTAGATCCTGTTGGGGTATTTGCAACAAATGCAAGAACTGAAATTACAAATAGATTATTAAATGAAGTTAAGTTTGATGTGGTTAGAGGGAATATATCTGAAATTCAATTTTTAGGTGGTTTAAATGTAAAAGGAAAAGGTGTAGATTCATTTGATGATGGAGCTGACTCTAGTGAGATAGTAATAGAAGTTGCAAAAAAGCTAGAGTGTGTAGTAGTTGCATCAGGTAAAACTGACTTAATAAGTGATGGAAACATTCTTTATAAAATTCAAAATGGAAGTGCAAAGCTTAAATACATAACAGGTACAGGATGTATGAGTACAAGTTTAATAGGTAGTCTTTTACCATGTGCTGATAAAGCAATTGAAGGGGCAGTAATTGGAACTCTTGCAATGTCTTTAAGTGGGGAGTTAGCAGATAAAGAAAATCCACCAATAGGTACATATAAAACATTACTTTATGACAACTTATTCTCATTAAGTAAAGATGTTCTTGAGAAATATGCAAGGATAGAAATAGAGCAAATTAATTAGCAATTAAGGGAGATTTTATATGATAAATAAAGATGAATTAAAAAATGCTCTTAAATTATACTTAGTTACAGACTCAGATATATTAAAAGGACGAGATTTTTATAAATGCATAGAAGATGCCATAAAAGCTGGTGTTACAATGGTTCAATTAAGAGAAAAGAATGCTGATGGAAAAGAGTTTTTAGAAAAAGCAATAAAGCTTAGAAAAATTACTAGAAAATATAATGTAACTTTTGTAATTAATGACAGAGTTGATATTGCAATGATTGCTGATGCTGATGGAGTTCATGTGGGACAAAGTGATATAGATGCAATGTCTATTAGAAAGCTTATTGGAGAAGATAAGATAATAGGTGTTTCGGCTAGAAATGTTGAAGAAGCCAAAATAGCAAAAGAAAATGGTGCAGACTACTTGGGAATAGGAGCAATGTTTTCTACTCCAACAAAAAATGATGCAAAAGAAGTTTCCTTTGAAACACTAAGACAAATCACAGAAAAAGTAAATTTACCATTTGTACTAATTGGAGGAATAACACTTGATAATGTGGATAAATTAAAACAATTTAATCCAGATGGATATGCACTGGTATCTGGAATTCTAGCAGTTGATGATATAGGAAAAAGGGTAGGGGACTGGTTAAATAAAATATAAAGATTTTAATTAAATAAAATAAATTTATAGTTTACAAATTAAAACATATGGTAGATAATAATACAATATCATAAAATAATTATAAGTAAAAATATAATAGGAGAATAGTTTATGAAAATAAATAGAAATGATGAATGTTGGTGCAACAGTGGACTTAAATATAAAAAATGCCATATGGAATTTGATGAAAAATTAAAATCTTTAAAAGAAAGAGGATTTGAAGTTCCTTCTCATAATATAATAAAAACAAAAGAACAAATAGAAAAAATAAAAGAAAGTGCAAAAATAAACAATGCAGTACTAGACTTAGTAGCTGAAAATATAAAGGCAGGAATGACTACTGAAGAAATAGATAAACTAGTACATGACTTTACAATATCTCAAGGTGCTATACCTGCACCACTTGGATATCACGATTTCCCTAAAAGTGTATGTACATCTATAAATGATGAAATATGCCACGGTATACCAAGTCCTGATAGAGTATTAAAAGATGGTGACATAATAAATGTAGACGTATCTACTATATATAACGGATACTACTCAGATGCATCAAGAATGTTTATGATAGGAAATGTTAGTGAAGAGGCTAAGAGATTAGTTGAAGTAACTAAAGAATGTTTATATAAAGGTATAGAAGCAGTTAAACCATGGGGACATTTAGGAGATATAGGTGCGGCAATCGAAGCTCATGCTAAAGCTAATGGATATTCTGTTGTTGAAGAATTTGGAGGACATGGAATAGGACTAGAATTCCATGAAGATCCTTTTGTTTATCACTATAAAGGGGCAAAAGGAATGGTATTAGTTCCAGGTATGATATTTACAATAGAGCCTATGATAAATCAAGGTGATGCTGATTTATATATAGATGCAGATAATGGATGGACATCATATACTGATGATGGAAAGTTATCAGCTCAATGGGAGCATATGATTTTAGTTACTGAAGATGGAGTTGAAATTTTATCTAAGTAATGTATAAAGTTTATATTAAATAATAGTTTTCAAAGGTGTTAATTAATTTTAGCACCTTTTTTAATTATAAAGAATATTATATAATATTTGAATCTGTTTTGAAGTGAAATTAATATTATACAAAGAATACGATGAAAACTTGACATTAGAACAAGTAAGTAATACAATGTTAGTGTCCTAACATAAATGAGGTGTTTAAAATAGACAAAGAAAAATTAGTTGGATTTGAAATAAAAACTGTTCATAATCTTTTAAAAAGAGATTTTGACAAATTACCTATTCATGATAAATTTAATAACTTAACAGGAGTTCAAAAATGGGTAGTAGCTTATTTGAGTGAACATGAAGGTGAGGATGTATTTCAAAGGGATTTAGAAGAAGAATTCTCGATTAGACGTTCAACAGCTACTGGTATTTTACAATTGATGGAAAAAAACAATCTAATTATTAGACAGCCGGTATCTTATGATGCAAGGCTAAAAAAGTTAGTTTTAACTAAAAAAGCGTCTGAAATTCAGCATGAGATTCATAAAGAAATTGAAAAACATGATAAGAAAGTTAGGGAAGGAATTACAGAAGAAGAGTTAGAAGTTTTTTTTAATGTTATGAAAAAAATAAAGAAAAATTTATCTGAATAATATGCCACCTAAAATGGTGGCTTTAATAAAAGATAGATTGTTAGGACACGTACAAAATTAAATATATACTTATAAGGAGGAGTCATTATGCTTAAAACTTTAGCTAGCCAAGTTAAAGAGTACAAAAAAGCATCAATAATAACACCAATATTTGTTACATTTGAAGTAATAATGGAGTTATTAATACCCTTATTAATGTCAACTTTAATTGATAATGGTATTTCAACAGGTAATATGAAACATGTATTTGTAGTAGGGGGAGTAATGGTTGTTATAGCTGGACTTTCGTTACTATTTGGTGTATTAAGTGGTAAATCTGCAGCATTAGCTAGTACAGGATTTGCAAAAAATTTAAGGAAATCAATGTATGAAAATATACAAAGTTTCTCATTCTCAAATATAGATAAATACTCTACAGCAGGACTTGTAACGCGTATGACAACAGATGTTACAAATGTTCAAAACTCATATCAAATGATTTTACGTATGTGCTTTAGAGCACCTATGATGCTTATATTTGCATTAATAATGTCATTTACTATAAGCAAAAAACTTAGTTCATTATTCTTAGTAGCAATAGTATTCTTAGGAATATGTTTAGCACTAATAATATCAAATGCTCATCCAGTATTTATGAAGGTATTTAAAAAATATGATGATTTAAATGCAAGTGTACAAGAAAATGTAAATGCTATTCGTGTTGTAAAAGCTTATGTAAGAGAAGATCATGAAATTAAAAAGTTTGAAAAAGCAGCAGATAATGTTTATAAATTATTTGTAAAAGCTGAAAGTATTTTAGCATGCAATATGCCAGCTATGATGTTATCAGTTTATGGGTGTATATTAGGTTTATCATGGTTTGGTGCAAATATGATAGTTGGAGGCAGTTTAACTACAGGACAATTAGTAAGCTTATTTAGTTATATTATGAATATAATGATAAGTTTAATGATGTTATCTATGGTATTTGTTATGGTTACAATGTCAAAAGCATCAGCAGAGCGTATTGCTGAAGTTTTAGAAGAAAAAAGTGATTTAACTAATCCAGAAAATCCTGATTTTGAAATAGAAAATGGAGATATAGACTTTAATAATGTTAACTTTGCTTACAAAAAAGGAAGTAAAAAATATGTCCTTCAAAATATTGATTTACATATAAAATCAGGTGAGACTATTGGAATAATCGGTGGAACAGGTTCTTCAAAATCAAGTTTAGTAAACTTAATATCTCGTTTATACGATGTTAGTGAAGGTTCTGTATTTGTAGGTGGAAAAGATGTAAGAAGCTATGATATCGAAACTTTAAGAAATGAAGTTTCAGTAGTTTTACAAAAGAATGTATTATTTAGTGGAACTATAAAAGAAAATCTTCGTTGGGGAGATAAAAATGCCACTGATGAAGAAATAATAAGAGCTTGTGAGCTTGCTTGTGCTAATGAATTTATAGATACATTACCAAATGGATATGACACTTATATTGAACAAGGTGGTACAAATGTATCTGGAGGTCAAAAACAACGTTTATGTATAGCAAGAGCTTTACTTAAAAAGCCAAAAATATTAATATTAGACGATTCTACAAGTGCAGTAGATACAGCAACAGATGCTAAGATAAGAACTGCTTTTTCTAAGGAAATACCAAATACAACAAAAATTATAATCGCACAACGTATATCAAGTGTTCAAGATGCAGATAAAATAATAGTTTTAGATGACGGAAAAATAAGTGGAGTAGGAACACATGAAGAACTACTTGAAAATAATGAAATTTATGCTGATGTTTATAATTCTCAAGTGAAGGGAGATGATGACGAATATGAAGTCGCAAAATAAAAGACCTAAGGGTCAAAATCCTGCAAAAACTCTAAAAAGGCTTATGGGAATAATATTAAAAAATTATACACCTCACTGTATCGTAGTTTTACTTTGTATATTTGGTTCAGCCTTTGTAAGTGTTAAGGGAACTTTATTTATGCAAACTTTAATTGATGACTATATTCTTCCTCTAACGAGTCAATCAAATCCTGATTTTAGACCTTTGGGAATGGCTATAATGAAGCTAGCATTATTTTTCGTAGCAGGTGCATTAATGACTTATACTTACAATAGAATTATGGTTAATGTATCTCAAGGTACTATGAAAAAAATACGTATAGATGTTTTTACTCATATGGAAAGTCTACCTATAAAATATTTTGACACTCATGCTCATGGTGATATAATGAGTATTTATACAAATGACATAGATACTCTTCGTCAAATGATAAGTCAAAGTATTCCTCAGCTTGTAAACTCAGCTGCTACTATAGTAAGTGTGTTAATAAGTATGATTATTTTAAATATCCCACTTACAATACTTACTCTTATAATGGTAGCTATAATGGTATTTACAACTGGAAAAGTTGCAGGAAAAGCAGGTTCTTACTTTATGAAACAACAAAAATCCATAGGTGAACTTAATGGATTTATAGAAGAAATGATGGAAGGTCAAAAAGTTGTTAAAGTATTCTGCCATGAAGAAGAAAGCATAAAAGATTTTAACAAACTTAATGAACAATTATTTGATAGTGCTAATAATGCCAATGCTTTTGCCAATATACTTATGCCAATAAACGTAAATCTAGGTAACTTAAGTTATGTTGCTTGTGCAATTCTTGGTTCAATTTTAGCTATATCAGGAGTTACTTCATTAACTTTAGGTGCTCTTGCATCATTCTTACAACTTAACAAAAGTTTCTCTCACCCAATAAGTCAGGTAAGTCAACAGCTTAATAGTATTATAATGGCTTTAGCAGGTGCAGAGCGAGTATTTAGTTTACTAGATGAAAAGCCAGAAGTAGATGATGGATATGTTACTTTAGTAAATGCTACAGAAGATGAAGAAGGTAATATCAAAGAGTGTGAAGAACATACTGGAACTTGGGCATGGAAACATCCTCATAGTGATGGGACAGTTACACTTACTAAACTACTTGGAGATGTTACATTCAATGATGTTGACTTTGGTTACAATGAAGAAAAAACAATACTTCATAATATAAAACTATACGCTGAACCTGGTCAAAAGGTAGCATTCGTAGGATCTACAGGTGCTGGAAAAACTACAATAACAAATTTAATTAACCGTTTCTATGATATACAAGACGGTAAGATTAAATATGATGGTATAAATATAAATAAAATTAAAAAAGCAGATCTTAGACGTAGTTTAGGAATAGTACTTCAAGATACACATTTATTTACAGGTACTGTGGCTGACAATATAAGATATGGAAATTTAAATGCCACAGATGAAGAGGTAGCTAAAGCAGCAAAACTAGCTAATGCTGATGGATTTATCGAAAGATTACCTCAAGGATATGATACAGTTCTTACAGGAGATGGATCAAACTTAAGTCAAGGTCAAAGACAGTTACTAGCTATAGCTCGTGCAGCCATAGCAGATCCACCAGTTCTTATACTTGATGAAGCAACAAGTAGTATAGATACTCGTACAGAACATCTAGTTCAAGGTGGTATGGATAGCTTAATGTATGGTCGTACTACTTTTGTAATAGCTCATAGATTATCTACAGTTAGAAACTCAGATGCCATAATGGTACTTGAACAAGGTAGAATAATTGAAAGAGGGAGTCATGAATCACTAATAGCAAAAGCTGGTAAGTATTATCAACTTTATACTGGTGCTTTTGAATTAGAATAAAAGTCTCG
>ERZ841116.873-NODE-873-length-18585-cov-3.354938_pt1 | contig 18585 bp, 19 predicted proteins | sample MGYA00519875_ERZ841116 | MGnify/ENA primary metagenome ERZ841116 (study PRJEB31850, sample SAMEA3708889) | human gut metagenome | biome: human gut; feature: human-associated habitat; material: faeces | place: China | collected 2014 ... | reverse complement strand
AAAAGAGTTATTAGTCTTTTCAACTTCTAACTCTTTTTTAAGTCTATATAAATTTTTATTATCATCAACATATATCAAATTTTCTAAATTATAAGTTTTCCCTACATAAATATCTCTATATGAATCATCTTTTTTTAATAACATAACATGATTTTTACCAGTAAAATCTTTAGAATCTATTTCTTTATTTCCATCAATTTTAAACCAAGTATAAGAATTGTTTTTATCTATCAGTTCCTCCAATTCAGTTTTACTTAATTCATTTATTTTGATTTTATCTTTCCCTAAAAACTCTTTTACTGCTTCATCTTCAATTAGTATTTCTTTCTCTTTTATATTTAAAAGAGAACTTTCAATAGTTTCTATAAACTCTTTTGTAGTTTCTTTTACTTCTTTCAAAAGCCTTTCTTTATCTTTAAAATCTCTATCCTTAGTCCAAGATTTTAAATATATAAGAGAATATTCTTCAGTATCTATATTAAAATAACTACTTACTGAAAAAGCGACCATTTCTGCTTGAAACTCTTTTTCAGCCTGAGTATAATTTGAAAAAGTTTCACTTGTATGCAATTTAGCATGAGCTAACTCATGGATTAATGTTTTTATATTTTGTATCTCTGAATTTCTAGGATTTAATGCTACTTCATTAGTAAATGTATAACTTACTCCTTTTACTTGACCTAATTCACTTTTAGGCTCAATAATCTTAATTCCAATTTTATCTGCTAAATTTTCTAAAGAATTAAAAAATACTTTATAGTTCTCAACTGTTCCTTCTAACCATCTATTTGGAAACAATTTAGGTATTTCTTCTAAAGGTACATTAGTTTGACTTACATCAAAAACATATCCTTGTTTAAATAAAGTTTTTCCGGGAATAAACTCTAATTTCTTTTCTTTTATTAAGACTTTCTCCCTTTCAGTTGCTTTACTTACAAGTTTAATTGTTCCATCTTCTGCTTCAAATCTGTCACCTAATTTTGTTGGTACTAAAATTTTTATTCCCTTTTCTCCTTTATTAACCACATACCCTTTCTCTTTCCAAAATGCAAAACTACCTACTGCTCTAGCTCCTCTAAACTGTTCTTCTATAAGTATTGAATTCTTAAAAGAATAGTTGTAAAACTTAGACATAAAAGAAAGATATTCTTTTATATCTTCAGGTGAATTAAAAACCTTATCTATTTTTTTATTTGCTTGTTCTACGAGCAAATCTACTTCTTTTTTCCTTTCCTCATTACTTTTCTTTTTAAAAGCCATACTTATTTCCTCCTTAAACATTCATACTTTTATAAAATTAAAGAGTGCAGCCATGTAAAAAAACATGGAAGCACTCTTTAATTTAAATTTACCAAGTCTAAATTATTTAACCTCAATATTAGCGTTAATTATATATTCTAATAATACCTTTTTAGCTTTTTCTTCTGAATCAACCACATCTATTAAATTATCTTCTAAACCTTCTTGTTCTATTTCTGAAACCCCTCCAAATCCATTTCCATTTTTATAAACATAATATTTTTTCATATATATTCACTCCTATAATAATTTTTTACCTTTAGTTCTTTTTTAAAAAATAAAAGAGTATTTTAAAAATACTCTTTTATTAGGGTTATCTGATAATATTTTTACTATAGCGCCTATTCTTTCCGTTCTTTTAAACTTCATAATTATAATCTTCTATAATACTTTTATTCTTTATATCAACTGCAAGGATCATTGTGTTATCTTCTTCTTTTTGATTTAATTCATCACTTAATAGCTTAATATAATTTTTATTTGCTTTAACAACAATATCTCTTTTTTCTTCAAGAAGATAAACTAAAACTTCATTTTCTCCTACAATTTCATTAACCATTGCTAAATTTTCAAACATAAAATATTCCTCCTTAATTACATATCATATTCAATAGAACTTTGTAATTTTTCATATTCTCTTTGGTTTTTCATGCTATTAATATCGTTATTTAAACTTTTTTTCATCATAGAAATACTTTGTTTAGTTATTATAATATTTTTATTTCTTTCCCATTTTTCCTGTAAATTTTCAAACTTTTTTTGACTTTTTAAGTCTTCTTCTTTTACATATTCTTTAATTTCTTTAAGAATAGTGTTTCCCATTCTTGTATATAGGTCTTGAATTTTATTGTCTTTATACGTTGTAGTTTCTACTTTTCTTTTGCCATAAACCTCCTTATAAAACTTGTCTTCCTTTTCTAATCTATCAACTAATTCTTTAAATTCATCTTTTTTATATGTTTCTATATAGTATTTAGTTAAGTTATCAATTAATGGTCTTACTTCTTGCATAGAATTATAATTGTAATGCCATTGGCGTTTATCTGAAGGAAGTTTTTTAACTATTTCTTTAACCATTTTTCGCATTTCAATATCTTCTTTAAAACTCATTTCCTTCTTTCCTTGAATCAAATTATCTCTTATAAGTGAATTTATTTTATCTAAATCTTTCTGCTTATCTAACAAAGAATTAACAAAAGAACTTTTCATATTATATAAAGTTCTAGGTTTAAATTTTCCTCTTTCTCTACTAGGATTTATTTCAACACTAGCAATATGAACATGAATATTATCTGTATTATAGTGTAGACTTGCTGACCATGTTAGGTCTTTAAATCCTTCTCTTTTACTTAATTCTTCCATAGCTCTTCTAGTTGCTTCTTGTATTTTTTCTTCATCCAATGCTCCATTTTCAGAATCATATAATCCATTTGCTTCTAAGAATTCATTATCAAAACTAAAAACTTCTTGCCACATATTACTACCATTTAATTGAGCTTTATCAAAATCTTTTTTTAGCTTTTTAACTTCTTTTTCAGTTAAAGAATGTTTGTCTTTAGTAAATAAAGAACCTATTTTTTCAGGATTACCCATATAGTTGTTATACGCTGAATATTTATCAAAATTCTTTTTTCTAGTTGCTTCACTTCTATCTATATAGTCAATAAAGTTCTTAAATTTACTGCTTCCATTTGTAATAAATTTAACTTTATTTATTACGCCAACCATAATTAATATTCCTTATCAAGTTTCTTAACTCTTTGATTTTCAATTCTCTTATCAACTTCTTTTTTAGCAGTTATGTAAGCTTCATGTTCTTTTTCTTTCGATGGAAATATATCAGGTAAATCTTCTGCAATAAATAATCCGTTCATTAACTCTAATAGCACTTGAATATTACGATCTGAATTATTACTTACTCTTTTTAAAACTAAAATACTTGCTTTTATTTTTTCAGCAACTCTATCTCCTAATATTTCAATCATATTCTCCATAGGAATATTTAAATTTTTTTCATGCTCTCTAATTATTAATTCAAGAGCTTCACTATTTGACCTACAAGAATGTTTTGTTTTTATATTTTCTATATGCTCTATAGAATCATTTGATAATCTATAATGTTTTTCTTGTCTTTTCATATTCTATTGTTCCTCCTTAAAAATTTCAGTTAAATCAATGTAATTTTCATCACAAAACTTTTTCATTACTTTTGTATTTAAATCTAAAACTCTTAATATTTTTTCCATAGTTATTCTATAATTTGCTTCAAACTTTCTCATTTCATCTGAATGTGATAGACTTTCTAAATGTTCTTTTAAAAACTCATTTCTACTTACTCCTTTTGCTTTTGCAAAAGAATCTATTCTTGTTATTGCTTCTTTAGTCAATCCTCTGACTTTAACTTCTGCCATAATAAGCTCCCTTCTCCTTGTAAAAATGAAAGTATGAGAACTTATTAAAAGTTCCCATACTGAATGAAAAATTAACTTTTTTAAAAAAAGTTTTCAAAAACATTTGTTGTAATTGTGTACTTTATGGTGAATTGGTAACTACTTGACATACTTACTTTAAGAGCATAAGGGGAAATTGCCCCCATATTCTATGTGGGACTAGGCAAAGCCTAGTATTTCAATGGGTACAAAATAACTTCCAATTATCCCACTTTAAGCCACAAATACGCCCTGTTAAATCCCTTTTTTATCCCACTTTAAGCCACATAAAATCCCTAAAAGCGACCATTTTATTTAACCATTTTCTCTAAATCTTCTTTCTTTTTATTAAGTTTATCTATTTTATCATTAAGCTCTTTATTATCTTTTTTAATTTTTTCTACGTCTTTAATTAATGAATCAACTTGTCCTTTTAAACTTGTTATTGTTGAATCAGTAGTTGCAACTTCTGTTTCTGTTTGATATTCTTTATCCTTTTCTAATGAACTTATTTTTGAATTCGTATTATCTATTTCTTTATTTTTATTTTCAACTTTTATATTGTTATCTTTTATTTCTTTTTTAACTTTTTCTATTTCTTCATTAACTAATTCTATTGTTAATCCTTCTTTATTTTGTTCTTTTAAATTATTATCAATAGAAATATCTCTTGAATCAGAATAAAATTTCACCTTTTTAATTTCATTTGTTTTATTGTTTTTATTTATAAAAGTTAATGAAACTGCACTCCATTTTTTCTCTGGTAATGTTGCATATATAATATAATCCTGATCTGAAACTTTAACTAATTTAGTAGGTATTATTTCATTTGGATTATTCTTTTCTCTAAGCTCTACAGACAAATTTGAATCTGTATTAATATCTAAATTGTCTATTTTTAAGTTAAATTGTATTAAATGATTTTCAGGGTTATACTCTCTATTTGTTACATCTACATTTATACTATCTACTAAAAAAGGTTTATTTAAAGCACTACTAATCAGATTAGCTTCTCTATTAAATAAAGCATTAGAAGACAAGAAAAATATCAATATTATTACAATAACTCCACTTATTAAGTAATATGTTATTGCACCATTCTTTTGAAATTTATATTTTAAATCATCTACTTTTAACTGCAAACTTTCTTTATCCATACCTATTGCTCCCTTCATATTTATAGGAAAAAAGAGCTTTATAAAATTTATAAAGCTCTTAAAAATCACTTTACCTATTCAAACTTATCTAAAAATAAAACCATTTTTAAATACAAAAAAGGTAATAAAACAAAAACTAAAATAAATATTGAAATTAATATAATTGTTAAATTTAAATTCAAATTAGCCACCTCATTATTCTATTATTCTTCTTACATTTCCATTAAAATATCTGCTCCAATAAGGGCTATTTAAATCTCCTATACTTACACCTTTCGTTGAACTATCATTTAAAAACTTCCCATTTCCTAAGTAAATTCCAACGTGTCCATTTCTACCAGCAGTATCAAAGAAAATCAAATCTCCACGCTTCATTTGTTCTTTCGGAACAGACTTTCCTAAAGTTAATAAACTCCATGTTGTAACACTAGAACGATCGCCTAATTGTATTCCAGCACTAGCATAACAATAGTGAACTAACGAACTACAATCGAATCTTCCTGCAATAACATCAGCTTCTGTTCTTCCACCACCCCATACATAAGGTGACTTTCCTACCCATTTCATACCAGCTTCAATTGCCTTTTCTATAGTTTCATTATCTCCTTTAATACCTCCACTATTAACTAATCCTTTGCTTCTAAATTCCATAGCATACTTGAATACATTGTTAGGATAATTATTTTGTGCAGTATCTAAATTTACACTCATACCATAACCCGGACCCCCATTATAACAAGCAAATATTCGTCTTAATATTTCACTAAAATTTGAATCATTTTCATCAGCGTTCCAGTTGATTACTTTCAAGTTTTCTGTACTATTATAATCTAAGGTTGGTACAAGTTTTTTTCTGTATAATACATAATTTGCATAATGTCTAGTTTCATAAGCACCAGTTATTATTTGCAATCTAACATCTTTTAAAAACACATTCCAAATTTCATCTACACTACTAAACGAGTAACCTAACTGTTTATAAATATCACCTAACCCTAAATCTAAGTAATATTTATAAATATCACTTCCATCAAAATCATATCTTTGTTGTTGCATTATTCCATATGCTCCACCATAAGAATCATTAGGATTAAAATTACTTTCTTGCTTTGCAATTCCAGCCAAAACCCAGTTAGGTATTCCAGTTAAATCAGAAGCTTCATTAAAATATTGAACAAATTCTGCTGGTACTCCACCAGCTCCAATATCTGCATGACTATTATTATTTTTCGAGCTATTAATTTGAAATATAGCCATTGCTAAACTTCCAATTAGAAGTGTTAGGATTAAGAAAGAGCTTGAAAAAAATATTATTGAATACTTTATTATTTTCTTTATCAACTCCTTTTCTTTCTCCAAAATTACACCTCCTTCTAAAAAAATGTATAAAAAAAAGAAACTAAATCGCTAAAAAACTTAGTTTCTTTTTTTATTAATTTTAAATTTAATTTTTCATATAATATTCAGTTATCTTCCACTTTCCATCAATTTTTAATAACTTAAAAATATATGTTGGTGATAAATCATTGTCTACTTTTTGGTCATAGTTATCTATATTATCTTTTTTAACATAGCTTGTAAATTCTAAGTAATTATTATTTGAATTATCTTCACAATCTGAATAAATTTTATTTACTATACTTTTTTTATATGGATATTTACCAGCATCAGCTTTTATTCCTTGAGATTCTAAATCAAAATTTCCAAGAGCTTCAGGTGTTAAATATTTCCCAACCATGTCCCTATATTTTAACGGATTACTTTTATCAAAATTCATAATACCTTGCATAAAATTTTCAACAACTCTTTTTGCATTTAACAAGTCTTCATCTGAAAACTTTCCATCTCTAGGTATATAATTTGCTTGATAAAAGTTTTTATCTCCAACTTGTTCTTTAGTTTTTACTGAGGTTACAAATCCTTCAGGTAAACTATAATAGCTATCTGATGTTTCATTGTTGTTATTTTCTACGGTGTTTTCTTTATCACTTTTAGCTTCATTTTTAGGTGAGATTTGAGTTGCAACATTACTTTTAGATACATTATCAACTTGATATTTTTTATATCCTATATACGCTAATGAACTAATGAAAAGTACCCCTCCAATAATTATTGCTATTGTTTTTTTCTTCATTATTTTAAGCTCCTCCCTTAAATAAGTATTTCTCTCTATCAGAAATCTCTATATTAAATCTGATATTTTTATCCCCATTTATTACTAAAATACAATCTCCTGTAGAAAAATTAGGTATCGCATTTATTTCAGTATCTGTTAATTGACCACTAAAAATTTCTGACAATAATCCTTTTGTATTATTATCTTGTTGCATTATAAATTTATATTGTGTTAACTCAAAAAGTGTTCTTATTTTTTCAAAAACTTCTGAATTTGAAACATCCGGAACAACATCTCTTATGCTTTGTGTAGCAAATATTAAACCACCAAAATACTTTCTAGCTTCTCTTTCAAAGTTAATTAAATAATCAACTGCTAGTATGTTATTGCTATTTATAATTCTATGTGATTCATCTAATAATAGTAAATACTTCTTGGCTTCTTCTACTGTTTTCTTTCCTTCATCAAATGCTTTCTTTTCTGGTAATCCTTGAGTTAAAGCATTATTCCAAAGCATACTTAATACATTAAATATCTGAGCATTAAATATTCTTTTATCAACTCCAGTTAATGTTCTAATCTCAAAACTTACTATTTGCTCTTTTGTTAAGTCTTCAATAGAAGAATGTCCATCAAATAGTTTACCATAATTTCTGATAGCATTGTCAATTGTTAACATTATACTTTCTAATCTTTTCTTTCTAAAATCACTTAGATTTTTTCTTATACTTGCTTTTTCTTCATCTTCATAGAATACACCTTTAATATAATTAAGAAACTCACTTAATGTTGGGTATTCTTCAGCCTTATAACTTGTCGCTTTTTCTCTTTCTATTCCATATATAATATAAAAATCATGTAGAAGTCTTTCAAATTCTCTTATTTCTTCTTGTGTTGCTTCAGGTGATAGAAAATTATAAATCATAGAAACTTTAGACATATGTTGCATATAACTTTGTTCTACTTGTACCTCATTTGTATTTTCATTAATCATAGTTGCAAAGATTTGTAATGGATTTATCATTCCATTACTACCATCTAATGCTACTATTTTTCCTTCTAGCTCATTAACTAAATCTTTAAACTCTCCTGTTATATCTAGTATTCTTAATGTATTATTTACTATTGCATTGTTATTGCTTAATTTTTTTAATAAAGTTGATTTACCTGATCCCATAACCCCTATTGCTAACGCATTATAAGATTTTCTTTGTTCATTCTTAGTAAACAAATCAAAGATAACATTTCCTCCTGTAATACTTGTTCCCATGAACATTCCAGTTGGATCATTTAGTTCTACATAATGAAATGGGTAACCAGCTCCTAAGCTTATACTAGGCACAGGATGTCCACTTCTTTTGTTTCTTAAATACTTTTGTTCACCAGCACTTAAAAATAAAGATTTCCACTCATATTCTTGTTCATTTAGAAAAACTGCTCCCCTATAACCTAACCCTTCAAGTTTAGTTAATACTTGTTTAATTTTTTCTTCTAACTCTATTTCAGTTTTAGCAGATAAATAATATCTAATAGTTACTAACTTTATTACTTCATCCCTTGATGTAATATCATTTACTAACCCCATTAGAATACTTGTTGCATTATTTGCTTCTATAATATCAATGTTATTCTTCAAACTATTAGCTCTATCTACATTCTCACTTATAGCACTATTTAAACTTTGTAAAGCCTTACTTCTATCTTCAGTTTCAACATCAATAGTTACTGTTACATCTTTTATATCTATCAACTTACCTAACCAAAATTCATCAACAGATGTTGGAAAATCATAAATTCTTAAACATGCTTCATAACCATCCCCCTTAACAATACTTCTAGGATTAAATTTTATTCCACCTACTGGCTGAATTTTATTGAAAAAATAGGGATTATAATTATAATCCCTTTTAAATATACCCATATTAAATTCCTCACTTTCTACTTACTAAAATCTAATTTATAGTTAACATACTTCTCAGTATCATTTAAACTAACAAAAGCATCATAAGTGCCTTTACCATCCTTCTTTTTTAAACCTGTCATTTTCACTTTCTTTCCAGCTAAAAGATTTTTAGCAATTGACTTTGTAACCTTCTTCCCTTTATCTTTAAAAAACTTATCTTCTTTCCAAATAGTAAACTGACACTTTGGTTCATCTTTATAACCTTCACATGAAAATGATTTTGATGTTTCATATATATTCTTGCCACAACGAGGACATTTCCCTATAACTTCTTTTTCTTCCTTTATTGCTTCAATCTCTATATTTTTACTATCTTCTAAAATTGATTTTAATTCATTAGAAATTAAGTCAACTGCTTTATCTATATTTAATTCATTTTTATATACTTTTTTAAGTATTCGTGAAAATTCTACTGTTTTTTCTTTAGATAAATTTACATTCAATTTATCTAATGTTTCTATTAATTTTCTTCCTAATGGTTCTATAGATAGAACTGATTTGTTTTCAGATATATATTTATACTTTTTAGCATTTTCAATAATTCCAGTTCTAGTTGCTTCTGTACCTATTTCTAATCCCTCTAAAATAGCTTTATAGTCTTCTTCTTCATTTTCTATCTCATAATTCTTAAAAGGATTTTTAAGGTAATTACTAAGCATTTCTGTTGTCATTTTACCTGGTGCTTGTGTCACTTTTTCTATTGCTTTAAAATTAGTATTTATCTTATCTCCGACATTAAGATTAGGAAGTGTATTTTCATCTTTCTTAATAGGCTCATATTCTAAAAATCCTTTTTGAACTATAACATCTCCTTTTAATGAAAATTCTAAATCTCCAACTTCTATTCTTATTATTGTTCTATCAATCAATGTTTCTTCTATTAAAAAATTTGAAATAAATCTATTTTTAATAGTATTATAAACATCTAACATCTTACCCTTTAATTCATCTTCTTTAGGTATCTTTACAGTAGGGGTAATGGCACTATGACTTTCTATCTTACTATCATCAAATACGGTTTTCTTATCTTTAAACTCTAAATTATACCCTTCTGAACATAAAATATTTATTATTTCTTTTACCTTCCCTTTTTCTGCTTCAGCTAGATATTCTGTATTAGTTCTAGGATATGTTACAAACCCTTTTTCATATAGTTTTTGAATTAACTCTAAACTTTCTTTAAAAGTCATTTTATATTTTTTACTTAAAAGACTTTGAAGTTTACTTAAAGAAAATAACTTACTAGGTTGTTTCTTAACTTTTTTAGTATCTTTACTTATAACTATAGCTTCATAAGTATTCAGTTCATCTGCAAAGCTCTTAGCTTTATTAAATTCACTTTTAGTAAAAGCAAGTTCTTTAACTATTAATTTAATTATTTCATCATTAGTTTTCTCATTACTTTCAATTTGATAATATGTTTCAGGAACAAAGTTCTCTATGCTTTTATCTCTCTCATATATAGCTTGTACTATAGGTACTAATACCCTTCCTACAGGGAAAAAATGATTAGATTTTACAGTAACATATCTTGTAAGATTAACTCCTACAAGCCAGTCTAAAAATGTCCTTGTAAATCCTTCATTTGCAAGATTATTATAAGTATCTATATCTTTTAAGTTATTTAATCCATATAATATAGATTGTGTTGTTTGCTCTGGCAACCATAGTCTAGTTACTTTTTTATTTATACTATTATTATTAAAAACATTATTTATTATAAGCCTAATAATAACCTCACCTTCTCGATCTGCATCACCAAAAGCCACTATTTCATCTACTCTATTACTTTTTATTAACTCTTCTAAAATCTTATATTGTTTTTTAACTCCCACATCATCTTTTATACTAAATTTAAACTCTTTAGGAATAAAAGGAAGTATATCATTTCTCCATTTTGTTCCCTTATTCTCACCTGTATACTCTTCTATATCGTAAAGCTTAAATAGATGACCAAAAGCAAAACTTATAATATAATTCTCACTTTCAAAATAACCATCTTTCCTTTCAAAACTCTCGCTTGAATTTAAAGCTTTTACTATATTCATTGCTAAACTAGGTTTTTCAGCTATTACTAATTTTTTCACAACCCCATCCTCCTTGTTTGTTATGAATATTCTTAACTATTTTTTTTACATAAGCTTTGTATTCATATTATTAAGTTTAAAAAGTATCTTCATTTTTTTCTCTAAATTTATATTTTTCAAAGTGATTGATACATTCTGCATATGATTTAACTTATTGAGTAGGTTTTCTTTATCAACTTCATTTTTCATAAATACCATTAAGAAAAATTCTTTATTGTTTCTATGAGTTTCTAAAAATTTAAGCTCATTTAACTTTTCTTCTAAAAACCCAATATATTTTGGATTATCAGTTTCTTCTAATTTCTTATTCAAATATTCTTGTTGCTTAACTGTATTTACTGGAAAATTCATAGCTATAATCTTAAAATCATCAATATAATTTCTTAGAAAATGTATAAAATTATATATATATAACATAGTTTCATATTCAGATAAATTTGATACATCTCTAGTCTTTACTTGATATAAATTTAAAAAACCTTGTTTTGTCACAAAAAAATTATCTTCATCAACATCTAAGAACGGTAAAACTTCCCTATTACTTATTAATGTATTTTTACTTTCTTTCTTCTTTTCTTTAAGCTCTTTCTTTTCTTTAGTCTTTTCTTCTTTTAATTTAACTTTTTCTTCTTTACTAAGTTTAACTTTTTCTTTTTTATTTACAATTTTAATATTTTCAAACTTTTTCAAAATATCACCTCATTTGAATATAAAAAAGTGTCCCCCGGGGACACTTTTAAAATTAAATTAAGTTAAATAAAACATCTTATCTGCTATTCAGTAACTTAATAGCTGCTAAAATATTTTATTCAACTTTTTCTGCTACATAAACTTTTTTATCTCTCACCAAAGCAAGATAAACTGTTTGGAAATTTCTTTTTTTAGGGTTTATAATACTCTTGTTAACTAAAAATATAGTTGATATTGCAACAAATATATAAAAAAGAACTCTTAAACTAGGATAAACCAATCCACTAAATATAGTAGCAAAAATCAATGCTACTAAGAGCATTGCAAAATCAAACAGATAAATCTTTGATGTAAACTTCATTTCTGTAGAAATTTCTTTTGGAATATTATATTGCATTTCTAATTATCTCCCTTCATTCTATTATTTTTCTTGTCTTTTAAATTTTTATAATTTTTAGGTATATTAAATCTCTCTGTTGCACTTTGACCTAGTTTATACGCTTGTTTTATTTCTCTACTCTTACGAGTTGCGAAATTTTCTTTTGTATCTACTTGTCTAAATGATCTTTGACTAGCTCCATTATTACCATCATTATTAACATTACTACTTTCCCTATTTTTCATACTTTCATTTACAGGATTAATATTAGAATTTGCATTTCTATTCATTTCATCATTTAATTTTCCACCTGAACTTAATTCTTCTTTACCACTTATCTCTGATTGTAAATTCTCATTCGGTGAGTTATTTACCTGACTTCTCAAGTCATTGTTAAGGCTTCCACTTTTCATTTCATCCTGAAGTGAAGAGTTATCATTTTTAATATTATCTGTACCTTTCATTTCTTCTTGTAAATTTGGAATTGTATTTCTATTTGCGTCTTTACTCATTTCTTCTTGTAAATTTGGACTATTACTTTTACTTGTTTCTTTATTCATATCATCATGTAATTTAGCACTATTTTCAATATTAGAATTATTAAAGTCTTTTTCATTTGACTTTTTATCATTATTCATTTCTGATTGTAAATCCTGCTTATTGTTATTCTTATCTGAAGAATTTATATTTTTATCAATATTTGCATTAGAATTAGCATTTTTCATTTCATTTTGTAAGCTACTTGATTTATTTTCGGTTTCATTATCATTAGTTCCTGAAGAGCTAGTTTTGTTTTTAAATAATCCATTCATAGCACCAACTCCAACGGCTCCACCTTTTATTGCTGAATCTACTGCTCCACCAGTTGCTTTTGCAAATCCTTTAGTTCCTGAAATCATACTCTTAGTTCCAGAGCCTAACGCTTTCATAGCTCCATATGTTCCAAGCATTGTATTTAATCCACTCTTTAATCCAGCATCTATTCCTAATATTCTTTCTATTATATTTGGACCATCTATAACTGCAAAAGAAGCTCCTATTTGAAGAATTAATTTTGCCAAACTTGTTACTGTAAACCCAATTCCTGTATCAACTGAAGAAGCTGTAAAGTTAAGCCATGCCACAAATATAATATATAATTTAAGCAATACTGCCGTTGCCATTATAACTGCAAAAGTTGAAAAAACATTTTTTAATATAGCCTTTATTTTTTTATTATCTTCTATATCTGCAAACGCAAAAAGCATAGCAAATAATTTATTAAAAGCTAACTCAAAAATCAGTCTTGCTATTTTAAACCCCACACAAAGTAGTGTTATTCCTGTAGTTGCTAACCCAATAATAACACTAACAAAATCTATATTATATCTGTAATAATCTTCATCCATCATAATCCAATTTTTCTCAAGATCTGTTTCCTTCATATCTCCATTAGCTAATGTATCTAATTTTTTCTTGAAAATTTCTTCATGCTTTGTTTTACTATCAACTTTAAACGCTTCGTCTATATGAATATCAAAAATATTATCTATTGGAATATTATTTTTTTCTTTAAAATTAAAATCATTTTGGTCTAATGCGTAAAGATCATATAGATTATCTTTTACTATTTGTTTAGCTGAAGAAGTATATCCAGCTTTAACATCTTTTACTACCAAATTTGTTAAATCTCCCATTTTAACCATAAGCATTGGAAGAGCTATAACAACAATTAATGAAAAAATTAAATTGGTAGGAATACTTTGTTTGTCCATTTTTCTATTCATTATTATTTTATAGCCTAATACTGCTAATGAAATAGCTAATATAGACCAAATAATAGGTTTATATCTATCTATAAAATTATTTACTTCTGAACTCGAAAAAAATGAATTAAGAGTATAGATTTTATTTACTGCTCCTTCTACGCCATCAACTAAAGAAGCTAATAACCATATAATTTGCCATCCTAACCATCTAAATGCGTGACTAATTATACCTGTTATACTCAAAATACCCATTTCAGTTAATTCTATTAAAGTCACTTTTCTTCACCTCCTGTAACTTTTTTAGCTTTTAGAATATTTAAAATTTTATTATATTCTTCTAAATGTTTACTTCCTTCAAAGTTATATAACTTTTCAAATTCACTAAAAGGAGTATCTTTATTAAATTTTATATCTCTTAATTCCCTAAACCTATTATTATAAGTATTTAACTTCATAATAAATGAGTAGTCTAAGAACTCACCTAAAGTAATATCTTTTTCACTACAATAAATTTCAGTTTCACTAGCCTTTTCTTCAAAATTTTCAATGCAATCTTCTTTAATAGTATTTATATCTTCATTTACATTTCTATCATAAGCACTTATAATATTATTCAACTGCTTATCTATTTTACTTATATATTCATCTTTACTTTCATTAAAATCTATTAATAGACTATCTAAGTCTAAATTTCTATGTTTACTCTTTATTTTTATATTTTTAAATACATTCTCATTATTAAAATCTTCACTTAAATATTCATATCTATATTTAAATGCAGTTTCACCATGATTATAAATTGGGTTTGGAACTATTTTACTTCTTTTTAAATCTTGTCTTTTTATAACCCTTAATACAACTGTTTCTCCTTCTTTAAATTTCTTTAATTCTTCAGGAAGTAAAAGTCTTCTACTATCAACACTTTCTGTTCTATTTTTAGTTATATCCAGTATCTCTCCTGATCTTGATTGAGTAACTATTGTTTTATCTCCTAAAGATTTTGATATTTCTTCAGCAGTATCATTATCATTTGTCAAAATATAAATAACATTTCCACAGTTACCAACGATTGTTTTTTCATCTTCACCATATAATTTTTTTAATTGAGAATAAGCTTGAATTATCATATTAAATCTTATTCTTCTACCTAAACAAACAGTAGTTAATGTTCCCATTCCTTCTATTGGTGGCATATTCCCAAATTCATCTAATATAAAAATAACTTCTCTTTCACATTTTGCAGTATCGAATAGAGAAGCCTCCTTTGATAAAACATAATAAAGTTGTCTTATAAAAATACTAGCTAATACGTGATTAGAACCATCATAATCAGGAGTTACCATAAATAGAGCTATTGGTTTATTGTCATAATCGGTATCAAGAACCCTAAACTTAATTATATATTCTCCTACTTCATTTACATCTAAATCAGAAGTATCAACTTCTATACCCTTTATAATTTCATTACCTTTACTTCCAAAAGCTCTAATCTCTTCTATAAATCTATCTTCATTAGGTTCATAGCCTTTCATTATTTCTACTTTTTCTAACCCACTAAAAGCTCCTATACATTCACTTATATTAGTTTTAATAAAATTTATTTTTTTATCATCTTCTAATTTTTCTTTAACTTCTACTTTTACTACTTTTTCAATATATCTACTAAATCCAACTTCTTTTAAATTAATAGAATTTTTAGCAGTCATTTTAGCTATACTACTCATTGTAAAACGTGAAAGTTCTGCCATAGCGACAGCAAAAATACTTCCTCTAGCACTTCCATCAGCAAATTTACTTGTAGCATATTGCATTTTAGCTACCGAATTAGCTGGTAAGCTTTGAAAATAATTGTCTAACTTATTACCATCATCATCTGTATCTCCTCCAAGTTCAGAAAGCATATTAGCTACTGTATATAGAGTTATCTTTGAATTTTCTTCTTTTTTTCTCTTTTCTAATTCTTTAATAGCTTCTTTATGTGCTTCAATTTTATTATTTATAATTTTTATTTCTTCAGTATTTTCAACTTCATTAATCTTATTTCTTAATTCATTTATCTTATTTTCAAAATCTTTTATTTTCACATCTAATATTTTGCATTTATTAAGACATTCATCTATTATCGCTAAAATCAACCCATTGACAAGTGTCATTGCTGAATTTTGCCAAAATGGGTCTTTAGCAGAAGGATTATAATACAAAGCATATGTTAATGTTTTACACAAATTTTGAGCTTCGTCTAATTCACCTTTTTCGTAAGCATCTATTATAAGTTGTAACGGATTATAACTTATTGAATTTAAAGGATTTAATAAGTTTAACACTTCAACTCTATATCCTCGTTTTTCTAGTGTATCTTTAGACATAGCTACTAATTCACCTTTGGGATCATTCAAAACCATAGAAGCTTGTTCTTCAGCCCTAGAGTAAATATCTATTAATGGAACTACAAACATTTCTCCTTTACCACTTCTAGTAGTACCTATAATTAAATTATTTACTGGACTTGTATCAATATAAATTTTATCTTTATGTCTAGAAATTGGAACTCCACCTCCCCCTTTAAACCCTTCTTTTTTTTCTGGAACTTCTTTGTATTGTGCTTTTATTTCTTCTAGTGTAGTAAAACGGCTAGTCCCTTTTTGACCATCTTCTAAGCTAATAAAAGATTTTTTCAAATCAAATACAAGCTTTAAAATTGGTATACATAAAACAATATAAATTAATAAATAAAAAAGTGGATATTTAAAAATCAAAGTTATATTAAACATACTTTTTAAAACACTAAAACTAGAAATAGTATCTGAATTAAAAGATGTTAAAGTAGTAAAAGCTCCTACAATTATATTTACTATTATAGTTCCAGCTAATAAAATGCTTAATGTTAATGTAACAAGTGTTTTATTACTAGAAACAAATCTACCTAAATTAAATTTTTCATTTTTGTATTTTTCATTGCTTCTAAGTTCATTAGATATTGTATTTTTTAAGTTACTAAAAAAGCTCATTAATTATCCTCCTTTTCTTAAATTTTAAAGTCTTTATAATCCTTTGTTTTTTATAGAATCTATACCAAAACCTTACACATAAGCGTTTATCATTATATAGTTCATTTAATACTCTAAGTTCTTTATCACTCTTAAATTCCATAATATTCATAATTGATTTTCTTAAAAGTTCATCTAAAAATGAAAATATACTCTCCATAAACTCACTCTTTCATTTTTTTAATTAAGTAAAGACCTTTAATATAAGGTCTTTACTTTTTAAATCTTAAAATGTTATTTTACTTTGTAAGAAACTAGCTATGGCTGAAGCTCCTAGAATTATTATTAATCCTATACCAGCTCCTATATACCACGGTCTTGCCTTTCTCCCTCCTTCATTCCCTCCAAATATTTGAAAGAATCCACCTATACCAAAAGCTAAGGCTGCCGCCGGAGTTCCTAAAATTTGTAGCCATTTTACTCCTTCATTAAGTAAATTTCTTATTTGATCTATTACATCCATATTTAATTCTCCTTTTCGTTAAAAAATTTAAAATAAAAAAAGCGTCTTTAAATAAAAACGCTTTTTATTCTCCACTATTACCTTCTAATTCTTTTTTTAAAGCTAATCCCTCATTTAAAAGCTCTAAATTTTCAAATATAAGCTTCATATGAGCTTCTTCTAACCATGTGTCATAACTTATACCTTTACTTTCTAAAATCATGCTTACAGTTTCTTTAATTGGATTTTTAACATTATTTCTATTATTTCCTCTAGCCAATTACATCACCCCCTTTCAAAGCTTTACTTTTAGCAACAAAGCATCTATTCATTTTTGTACTTATTTGCTCTCTAATCATATTCATAAATTCAAAAGGAGTTGGTTTTGTTTGTGGTTCGATAAACTTATATTCACCTATGCTTTTATTTTTCAACCTTCCTTGCCAATATGCAACATCTAATGAATACCTAATAGACCTATATATTGAACTATATGTACTATCTAATATTTCAGCAATTTTTTCATATAATTTTGTTGCTTTGTTTCTATATTCAATATTATTAACTAATAAAATTACTCCTATCTTTATAGCTTCAAAGCTCCTTTTATATGGAGTAATAAATTCAGAAAGGAGTTCATTAACTTCTTTTTCTAAACTAAACTCTCCAATTTCTATACTATTTTCAATATAAAATTTAATAACTTTATCTTGTCCTTTATCCACATTCAAAACCTCACTTTATCAATTTAAATTCTTTTCTTTAATTATGTATCTGTTAATCAATTTAACTCACACCTTTATTTAAGCTAAAATATATCTATTTTCGATATTCTCAAAATCATTAAATAATTTTACCTTTAAGTATCAATCTCTCTTTAGCTCTGTTTATACAAGTTATTAATGTTATTTCTTTTTTAGATATATCTTGAGTTAATAGACTAGAATCACTTGGATTTACTATAACTCTTTCTGTTAATTTATACTTGTAAATATTATTGTCAGTTTTAATTTCTATAATATCACCAATTTTTACTTTATATAAATTTTTAAATATAGAACCTTTCATATTATTATGTCCTGCTAGAATAACATTTCCTGCTTGTCCAAAATTAGCACTACTTCTATACTTGGCTACAACATAATCTAAGTTTTCTTCTCCATCTACAATAGGAGCTTTAAGTCCTATACTTTTTATTTCTAAAATTCCAATTACATTTGTTCTGTTA
>ERZ841116.864-NODE-864-length-18722-cov-4.260031_pt1 | contig 18722 bp, 17 predicted proteins | sample MGYA00519875_ERZ841116 | MGnify/ENA primary metagenome ERZ841116 (study PRJEB31850, sample SAMEA3708889) | human gut metagenome | biome: human gut; feature: human-associated habitat; material: faeces | place: China | collected 2014 ... | reverse complement strand
ATTTAATGTCAGGATCAATTAATGGGGATGCAGCTGTAGAAATGAAAGTTACTAAAGCCGCTAAAGATTCTGAATACCAATCAATTGTTGCCTTAGTTAAATCTTCTGAAGCCAAACCTGCTAAATTCGTTAAAATGGCTGACCGCTACGCTGTACCATTTACCATTATTTCTTTAATTATTGGTATTGCAGCTATGATTACTTCTGCTGTAACTAATCCAGCACTAGGTTGGCAAGGTCACTTCTTACGTTTTGCACAAGTTATGGTTGTTGCTTCGCCTTGTCCATTGTTAATTGCTGCGCCAGTTGCAATGGTTTCAGGCATGAGTTCAATGTCGCGTAGCCACATTATTGTAAAGTCTGGTACTACGCTTGAAAAGTTATCTCGTACCCTAACTTTTGCTTTTGATAAAACCGGTACTTTAACCGAAAACCAACTAGTTATTGACCAAGTTGTTTTAGCAAAAGATAGCTCAATTTCAAAAGAAGAATTACAAGGTTTGGCAGCTAGCGTTGAACAACAATCAAGTCACGTTATCGCAACCTCACTAGTAAAGAGTACAGATAAAAACTTAATTAAGCCAGTTACCAACTTAAAAGAGGCTACTGCTAAGGGTGTTAGCGGTGAAGTAGACGGTAAACTAGTAAAAGTTGGTAAACTTGCCTACGTTGATCCTGATCAAGAAAAAATCACAGTTCAATCAACAGCTGTCTTTGTTTCAATTGACAATAAATTTGCTGGATATATTACTTTCCAAGACCAAATCAGAAAAAACACCCCAGAAACAATCGCTCGTCTTCGCCGTCAAGGTATCAAGCAAATTATGATGCTGACTGGTGACCGTAGATCTGTAGCCGACAAAGTTGCTACAGAAGCCGGAATTAGAGAAAGCGAAGTTCACGCTGATTTGCTTCCTGCTCAAAAGATTCAGGCTATTAGAGATGTTAAACCTAATCTCAGACCAGTTGCCATGGTTGGAGATGGTGTTAATGACGCACCTAGTTTAATGGCTGCTGATGTTGGTATCGCTATGGGTGCTAAAGGTGCAACCGCTGCTAGCGAAAGTGCCGATGCAGTTATTATGGTTAATGATATTTCTAAAGTTAACGATGCTGTCGCAATTTCTAAACATACGATGAAAGTTGCCCACGTTGATATTATTACCGCAATTTGTATCGTTATCTTAATTGAATTGATTGCCTTTACCGGTATCATTCCAGCATTCTGGGGTGCAATTTTGCAAGAAGTAGTCGACTTAATTACTATCTTGCTTGCTCTTCTTGCTAAAACTAAGCCAACCAATCCTAAACAAACAGGATTAGAAAAATAAAAAAACCAGTTTGCAACCAAGAAAGTTTTTAGCTAAACTAAAATTTAGTTAAATATTTTTCATTAGTGGTTGGGTTTTATTTAAAACTTTCAAGATTTGCTTATTTGGGTCAATAAGCGCTTGAAAGTTTTTTATTTTGCCACAAAGTTATAGAAAGTTGAAAGAAATGCACTTTTTAGGAGAATTAATTTTAATTCTGCTGGCTACTACATTATTAGGACAACTTTTTTCTCGTCTTAATATGCCAGCAGTTATTGGTCAATTATTATCAGGAATCTTATTAGGACCAGCCATTTTAGGTCTAGTTAAGCCAAACGAAATCATTTCGCTCTTTTCAGAGTTTGGTGTAATTCTGTTGATGTTCTTAGCTGGGCTAGAAAGTAACTTAGAATTATTGAAGAAATATTTCAATCTAAGTTTCACTGTTGCTGGAATTGGCGTTATCCTACCAGTTTTCTTCATGGGAATTGCAAGCTACTTATTTGGAATGAACTTCCTTGAAGCCCTATTTATCGGAATTGTATTTGCGGCTACTAGTGTTTCAATTTCAGTTGTCGTGTTGCAAGAAGCTAATCAAATTCATACCCGAGCTGGTACAGCTATTCTAGGAGCAGCTGTGGTTGATGATATCTTAGCAGTAATTGTACTTAGTTTATTTACTACCTTTAGTCATGAAGGCGGTAAAAGTGGTTTAACTAATAATTTCTTTCTTAATTTATTAATTGAAGTAATCTATTTTGTTGTAGTCTGGATTATCTTCAAATTCATCGCACCATATTTTATGAAATTAGCAGAAAAAATTGAAGTCGATTATGCTGTAGTTATTGGATCACTTGTACTTGCCTTATCAATGGCTTGGGCAGCTGACTTTGTAGGTTTAAGTGCGGTTGTAGGGGCCTTTTTTGGCGGTCTTGCAATCAGACAAACTCCGCAATATAAAGAAGTTCAATCTTCAGTTAGTGCAATTGGATATTCAATTTTTATTCCAGTATTTTTTGTAAATATTGGTCTTTCAATGACATTTGCTAGTTTTATTAAAGATATTTGGTTCATTATTGTAATGACAATTTTAGCTGTCGTATCTAAGTTCTGGGCTGGTAAATATTCAAGTGAATTATTTGGCTTTACCAAAAATGAGGGAAACATCGTTGGTGCTGGGATGGTATCACGTGGTGAAGTAGCCTTGATTGTTGCTCAAATCGGAATTACGCACCACCTCTTCCCAGAGGATATTTACTCAAGTTTAATCCTGGTAATTATTATCACCACTGTCCTCTCACCATTTATCTTGAACTACTACATTAAACGTGGCATAAAAAATCACTAAAATAAAAACGAATTAGCCGTTGATTTAATCAACAAATAGCTAATTCGTTTTTTATATTCTAATTTACTGAAATACTACCCAAAGAAGTGTCTGCTTCTAAAACATTCCTAGAGTCACTATTCTTTTCAAAGGAATCACCATGTTTTTTACCACTAATTGTAATTTTCCCAAGAGAAGTATCTAGATCATAACCAGTCGCATTACTGCTCTCAACTCTAATATTTATTTCCTCTTGAAGTATCAAAACTAATTCCATCTTTAGTCTTCAAATCTTTAATATCGATATTGCCGTTTGATAAATCAATATCGCCTATTTTCACTGCTAAATAATCAGCACTAAAATTACCATTTGAATTATCAACATTTAAACTTTCTAATTGTTCTTTCGGCATTTCAATGACGATTTTAGAATTTAATTGCTTAAAGTTAAATAAACGAATGTGGGTAATTTGATTCTTAAAACTAATTTTTAATTTACTATCTTTAACCTCAACTTTAGGGACATTTTTTTCTAATCCAGAGTAACTAACATGATATTTATTTCCTGCTTTTAAAACTACATCTCCTGTTGGAATATCTATATCTACTTTAGTAAATTTAGAAAGTGAATAATCCTGATTAACAACTTTTTGATTAGCTACATTAAACATTGTCAATCCTCCAACTAATATAATTACAATAATGCCAATACTAAATAATGTTTTCTTCCAATTCATCTAAATATGTTCCTTCAAGTCAAGTATTTCGTCATATTGCTTCAATTCATCTTCCTCATAGTGGTGAATCACTTCAATAAAAGTTAACTTTGAAGCTAATAAATATTTATGAATTATATCAGAAGTTTTCTTATCAAGGGAAGCATTAATTTCATCAAGTAATAACACTGGGCGCTTCATTAAAATTGCTCTTGCTAACTCAATCCGTGCTAGTTGTCCACCTGATAATTTATCGGCTGCTTCTCCTAATTGATAGTCAAAGCCTTTTTCTTTAACTAATTCGCTCAAGTCCAAGTTATCGCAAACTTCCTCTACCTTTTCCCGGGAAATGTTTTTTCCTAAAGTCAAATTAAACAATAGACTATCCGCAAAAATAACCGGTGCTTGGCTTGCATATGAGAATAAGTCTGGAAATGTACCAGCTTTTACTCTTTTATCATTTAATCTAATCGCCTCTGCTTTTCCATATTTTCCATATAGTAAGAACTGCAATAAAGTCGATTTTCCTGCTCCAGATGGTCCAATGACAGCAATTTTCTTACCTAGGTTGACATTTAAGTCAATCCCAGTAGCTAATTGCTTACCATCTCTCTTTAAGATCAAATCTTCTACTTGTAAATCCTGTAAACTTACAACTTTTCTATTTTCTGCATCTTTTTCTTTATCTAAAAAGTCATTAACCTTCTCAACAATCTTCTTAGTAGTAGACAATTTACTTCTATCATCTAAGATAAATAAAATTGGATTTATAAATGAATTGGCTAATTGCACAATTGCAAATAAAGCTCCTAAACTTGTTTGTCCTTTTACAACTAAATAAATTCCAAATAGAAATGGCATCAAAAATGTAACAATATTCCCAACAAAATTAATCCATGAGTTCGTATCAAGGTTTAAGAGATTCATATTACTCAATGCTTGTTCTAGCTTAGAAATTGTTTGTTTATTTTTAGCAACCGCCTGATTTTGACCATCATATAAATGTAGCGTTTCAACACCTGCTAAGAAGTTTTTAGTCTGATTAACATACTTACTATTAGCACTAGTCCACTTTTCAGAAGATTCTTGAATAGGCTTTTGAAAAACATTAGAAACAACCATTGGAATAAAAGATCCAACTAGGAATAGTAATGTAAGTAGCCAATTAACTGCTAAAGCATAGCCTAGTGCTAATACTAACGAAAAAATCTGCATAATAATTTCAATTTGAGCATTAAAACGATTAGTTTCAAGTAGTTTAAAATCATTAGTTAAAAATCCTAAACTATCATTATTTTCGTCTTTTGACTCTTCTAGCATTCCACTCAAAATATGTGTTCTTAAATAAGTGTTAGTTTCCTTAATTGTATTAGTTTTCAATCTGTTAAATACTAGGCTTGCAATTAAGGTAACAACTAATGCTACAATGATAATAATCAAAAATTGTGTAATTTTGCCCCAGTTCTTATTAGTAGCAATATTAGTTAGTGTTTGCACAACATTGGCCATAATAATATTTTGAAAACTAGCAATTAAACCAAAGATAATCATCAATATGAATCTAAATTTATTTGAATACTTAAACAGCATCTTCTTCATCCCCTCATCGATTTAAACTTGTTGATAAGAGTATATGATGAGATTATACTTAAAAATAAATCTCTTGCAGATCTGCAAGTTAGTTTTTGGAGAATGAAAAAATGTATGGTCATGAATTCAAAGAATTACGCTTAGAACAAGGTATTACGCAAAAAGAAGCTTGCAGCGGAATCTGTTCTGAATCAAAACTATCACGCTGGGAAAATGATCAAGTCGAGGTTGAATTTAGTACGGCAATGAAATTACTAAATAGAATTCACATTACTAGTCATGAATTTATGGGTTGGTCCAAATTTTCACCACGACCCGAAATAGATCCTGAGCTTTCTGAAGCTACTGAAAAAGAAAATATTCCGTTTCTCAAACGAGTTACACAAAAACAACTAACTAAGTATCATAAAAATCATAATAAGTTTGACTTATTTATGGCTGCTAATCTATGTAATCAACTTTTTATCATCGAACATAAAAATTACTTGCCTCCTATTGACCAAAAAAAGCTTTTTGCAATTTTTTCAAAAGTCAATTTATGGAGTCAATACTATATTTCAGCGTTTGGTGCATCAATTTTTCTATTCAATCCTAAGCAAATTTATGGTAGTTCAATGCAAATCATTCGTAATATTGACCGTCTTAAAGAAGCTGAAACTAGTTTTAACTTAGAAATCATTATGGGAAGTTTATCAGATGGCATTTTACGGCTGATTTCACTTAATGAATTGTCTTATGCTCAGAAATTAGTCAAAGAACTTAAAAAAATCGAATTACCACAATATTTAATGTTTTTTACTCTAACCTTGACTTATTTGCAAAAGGCAATTGATTACATGAAAAATGGTGATGACAAACCAATACTTACATTAATTTCAGAAGTTTTAGATTTAGGGTGCAGTGTGCAAGCCACCACCTACCTAGATATGTTTAAGTATTTAAAAGCTCAGCGAAAAAAATACAATTTTTAACATAGCGTCTACATTCATTTTTTAAACAATCCCAATATATAGTCACGATCACTTAACAGGCATAATAAAAAACGCAGTTTAAAACTGCGTTCTTTGTACGATCAAATCATAGCGGCAACAATCCAGACTATATTCGTAACTAGTAATACCAAAGCTACTAGCCCTTTAAATAAATTTATTCTCTTTGTAACAGAATATCTATTAACTAAATATTCCATACTTGTACCAACAACTATATTCATTAGCACCATTCCCATACGATAAGGAAGACTTTCCCACCATGATGTTAAATTTAGCACTGCTAGTAGCGTAAAAGTTATTGTTACACTGTAAGAATAACTGATTAATTTTATATTTTTCATAGGCTATTTTGGATCTCTTTAAAAATTGCATACCAGAAATATAGATATGCTGAAATACACATGACTAAAATAGGAACTTTAATCAACAATGGCCACTGCATTGTCATATTCATAATTGACACACGAATGTTTGTTTTGAAAATAGCATCTACAAATAAAGGTAAGAAAGGAACTACTCCTAGTAATATCTTAAAAAATAATACTAATTTTTTCATAATATTATCCCTTTCAAAACAATTTATTTCTTGAACTGTCTAGCTACTGCAGTAATTACCGCAAGTGCGTTAACACAGACAAGAAATATAGTACCCATTAAGATTTCAGTATTCCAAAAGTCTTTAACTGCAGCTGCAGTGTGAACACCAAATAGCATGGTTCCAAAACTATAATAGGCCGAATAAATTGTTATCAATACTAAGCCAACTACATTGATAGCTATTAAGCCTAATATCCATTTAATGAAATTCATTCTAATCACCCTGCACTTCTTTCAGTTAATTATTTTGTTGAGATTAAGCGTAAATTATAAAATAGTGAAAGAAATTAAAATGGGCATATTTCCCCAATATTACATTATTTATATTTATCCTTAAACTTTCGTAGCTCTTCCCCATACTCAGGCATACCTACAAGACAAAAACTTTTTATTATAGCATCGCAATATTGCAACGCAGACTTATCTTGATTCTTTTTATATTGAATGAAATAAGTAAAAAAGGTCATAGCACTTTTATAAAAGAAAAGATCAGGATTAGTTGGAACCTTATTAGCAAAATCAATATAAAAATCAATATTCTCAAATTTATTTTCTTCGATAGAAAGGACTAAAACATTAATAGCTAAAGAAAGTAGAGATTTTTTAACAAGCATAGATTCACGCACTTGATACTTTTCAATTATCTTTCTAACAATTGCTTCGTTATCAGCCAAACTATAGAAACGCATAGAATTGCAATACAGCATAAACTTAGTACTATTGAAATTTGGAATTTCAAAAATTTTCTTCTTAATCTCATCTCTAATTTTTTGATTAGGTTTATCCGGATTTAGTAATTCTAAAAGTCCATCAGCAATCAAATTTTGAATTTCTTTATCTTTTTCAGATAATTTACTTTCTGTAATCATTAATTTAACCTTTTTTAGTTTATCTTTATCTACTTGATAATATGCTTCTTCCATTATCTTTCTTTGAATTTGAATCTGACTTTGATAGTTTTCATAATTTGGGTCTAAAGTTTCAATAAATTCTATAGCATCAATTTGATTATATCTAAGCAGATTAATTAAGTTTTCCGCTGAAATTTGATGTATATTTCTTTCTACTTTTCCGTAGTAAGATCGATCAATTATATTACCCGCAAATTCTTGCAAAGTTTTATTTTGGTTAATACGGTATTGCCTAAGCAGATCTCCTATTGTCATTTTTACCTTCACCCCTAATCAAAAATTTTTATCACTATTTTAATGAGATGGACAGAACCAAACAAGTACAAAATTTTGGATTCCGATTAAAACGTATGTCGTTAATAACGTAGTCATCACTGATGCAGTACCATAAGGATCATATTAATCAAGCCAATACCTGAGGCTAAAATTTTCTGAGCAATTGCATTAACCAACCATTGCTGCATTTTAAGTGAAGCAGTACTTACAACTGCAGCCAATAAAAAGTAAAACGATAAGATTATAAAAACAACAAAGAAAAAGGCCAAACACCTTACGTGCTTGACCTTACTTAAAAGAGACTACCTTAGCCTCTTTTCATGATCTTAATAAAAAGTAATGATATAAATACCAAGTTTCAACTATAAACACAATTACTAGATAACCATACCAATCGAAATTTGTATCATGATTACCAAATTGTGTTAAACAGACAAAACTAGAAACAATAATTCCAATTAAGCAATAAGCAAATGGAAAACCATATTTAATAATATGCTGCCTAACTAGTAAGCATAGAATGAATCCAATAATCGCTAAACTTAGAAACACCCAAAACATACAATAAATCACCTACGCTTTAGTGATTTGCGCCTTCAATTGCTTCAATATCGCCCTTACCATCACGTTCAACAATAGCGCTAAGAGCTGCAGTTAATCCTTTAACAATGTCATCAAGCGCCATGGATGGAGTATTAGGACGGTTTACAACTTGCTCAGGTAAGAATGGAATATGAATAAATCCTGCCTTAATGTTAGGAAATTCTTTATCTCTCATATATTGAACTTGATACATAATATGATTACATACATAAGTACCAGCAGTATTTGAAACGCTAGCTGGTAAGCCTGCATCCCTAATTGCCTTTGCCTCTGCCTTAATTGGCAATTGTGTAAAGTAGGCAGTTTCTCCATCTTTATGAATTGGTTCACCAAGTGGTTGGTAGCCTTCATTATCTGGAATTCGTCCATCATTGATATTAATTGCTACTCGCTCTGGTGTTAAACCAAAACGTCCACCAGCTTGTCCGACATTTAATACGTAGTCAGGTTTTTCTTTTTCAATTGCTTTTTTAACAACTTCAGCTGACTTATTAAATACAGTTGGAATTTCTAACTTAACAACTTCTGCACCTTTAATTTCATCAGGCAGTCTTTTAACTGCTTCAATTGCGGGATTAATTTTATCTCCGCCAAAGGGATCAAATCCTGTTACTAAAATTTTCATAATATTATCCTTTCAAGATTAAAATGCTAAAAAATACATTAAACCAATTTGAATAATCAACAAAATAACTGCAACTGGTGCCTGCTGCTTAATAACGCCCATCTGATCTTTCATTTCTAAAAGAGCTACTGGCAAGGTGTTAAAGTTAGCAGCCATTGGCGTTACCAACGTTCCACAATACCCTGAAGTCATTCCAATTGCGGCAACAACTACTGGATTCGCGCCCTGAGCAATTACAAACGGAATCCCAATTGCCGCTGTAATTACAGCAAAGGCAGCAAAGGCATTACCCATGATATAAGTAAACAGCGCCATCGCAATACAGTATAACGCCACTCCTAAGAAATGATTTCCAGCTGGAAAAACATGACTAATCATATTAGCAGTTAGCTTACCAACACCGCAAGTGGTAAAGACTACTCCAAGCATAGCTAATAGTTGCGGTAAAACGCCAGGTGCACCAACGCTTCGCACCATTCTTTGCGAATCTTTAAAGACCTGTTTAGCTGGAGCCTTAGTTAAGAAAATAGCCAAAATGAGTGAAACAACGGCACCGATACCAATTCCAACTTGCCCACCAAGTGGAGTGAACTGAGCAATTAAAATAGAAGTTAATGCTAAAACTATACTTGGTAAAAATACTTTAGCTCCTAAACGCTTCGCACCTTCTTGCGCGGTTTTAGGATCTAACTTAGGCAAGTTACCAACTTGAATTTGCTTAAACAAAGCTAAAATTCCAACTACTAAAACCATCGCACCCGATACAACAGCTGGAATCCAATCTCCAAAGGCAAAAATAATTGCCAAGAAGAACCAAAAAACGGCAGTTCCAATTCTCGCCTTATTTGCCTTATCTCTTAAAGTTTCAATTCCAGCAACCGCCATACATAAACCAATCAGGGCATAAAGGATGGCGAGTAAAAAGTTAATCGTATTTTGCATTTTATTGACCCTCCCATTTCTTCATCTGACGGTCAAAGTAAAGATTATAAGCAAAGACTAAAACAAAAGTAATAATCGCAATTGGAATCGTATTAAGCACAATCCCAACCGGATCAACCTTATAGCCAAGCGACTTCATTGTTGAAGAAATTAAAAGTACACCACCTGAAGCCACAAACAAGTTTTGAGCAAAGAAGTTACCAAAGTTATCAACTGCTGCACTACGACCCTTAATTAAGTCAATCTCTGACTCAGTTAATTTCTTCTTATCTTGGTCTTCAGCAGCAGCAATTACCATTGGCGCAATTAATGGACGAACGAATTGAACTTGTCCTTGAAGAGAAATTCCAAAGACACCAGCTAATTCACGAATTAAAAGATAGATATTTAAAATCTTTCCAGCAGTTAATTTCTTCAACTTTTTAATCGCATTAACTGCATAATCTCTTAACCCATGAGATTCAACTAGTCCAATCATTGGTAAAGTTAAGAAGAACAAACTTACCATTCGGTTGTCTACAAAACTCTTTCCAATTACTTCCAGCAACTTAACAAAATCCATTCCTGAGAATAGTCCCGTTACAATTGCTGCGATAACTACAACTGCGGTTGTGTCCCACTTTAGGACAAAGCCGACCACAATTATTAATATTCCTAACAGCTTTAAATATTCCATACTACCCCTTCCTTAAATAAAAAATAGAAAAATACTATAAAAGTATTATACAAAATATAATAAAAAAATACGAAGATTAACCTGCTCTTAGCATTAAGTAACTTGCTTGACCCCCCATCTGGATATACTTATGTTATTAGTTACAAGGGATGATCACCATTGATGAATACTATTAATTTTTTCTTTAATTCTTTTGGTACAACGATAGTTATACCAACAACAATTTTTATCATCGCTTTATTCGTAGGGTATGATCCTAAGAAAAGCTTGCTCTATGGTCTTTATGCAGGAATTGGTTTGACTGGTTTTTCATGGATTATCAATCAATTTACTCCAATAGTTATCAAAATTGTTTATAAAATGGTCAACAACACTGGAATTAAAAGCCCCATCGTTGACATAGGCTGGGAGGCTGGAGCAGTTGCCAGTTTTGGATCAGCTATTGGTTTAACATTTTTTATATTTGGACTATTGGTAGAAATAATCTTATTTGCTACAAGAATTACAAAAGTCTTCATGCCATCCAACTTATGGAATAACTTTGTTTTTATGCTCTGGGGAAGTCTGGCATTCTACGTTACTCATGATTGGTGGCTTTCCTTAGGGCTTTCATTCTTCATGCTTCTCTACACGCTACTTTTTGCCGAAATTCAAGCAGACCGTTGGTCAACTTACTATAAAAGCAAAAACATTACTGTTTGCTCCGCACAAAATATAGTTCAAACAATTCCCGCTATTTTACTTGATCCGCTTTGGAATCGACTAGGTTTTAATCGAACTACTCTCACACCAACCACCTTAAAGCATAAGCTAGGAATATTTGGTGAATCTCCAATTCTAGGAGCTGCTTTAGGACTATTTATCAGCCTAATTGCAAATATCAAAGAGCTCAACCAAGTCAGTGCTTGGGAGCAAATCTTTCAATTTACTATTCAATTATCAGCTGTAATTACCATTTTTCCTCTGATTGCAACAGTCTTTAATATGGCCTTTACTCCTTTGGCTGAACAAATAGATAAAAGTCGTAAGCAAAAGCAAAAATCCAATTCTGGCATTGAAATAAATCCAATTCATGATAAAAAAAGATGGTTTCTGGCAGTTGACGATAGCGTAGGATATGGTGAATCGGCTACTATAATTTCAGGAATAGTTTTAATTCCAATTATGCTTATCTTAGCTTTCCTTTTGCCTGGCAACAAAACTTTGCCAATCGTTGATTTGGTTTTACTTCCATTTATGGTGGAATCAATCGTGGCAATAACAAATGGTAATATTCTAAAAGTTATCGCAACTAGTATAGTCTGGTTTAGTTTAGGACTTTATACAGCTAGCTGGTTAGGGCCAATCTATACTCATGCTATTGCTCATTATGGCGTAACAATTCCCTCTGGCATTATTCTAGTCACTAGCTTTAGTTTGATGGCTCAACCTTTTAATGCATTGATCTTTACTGCCTTTATTTCTCGCAATCCTTTTTGGATTAGCTTATGTATTATCATTTATTTAATTTTATTATTTATTTTTAGACGATATCGTTCACAAATTTGGATTTACTTAAACAAGATGGCTGCTAAAAATATCCAGATAAAGCATAAATCATCTTTTCAAAAATAAATTAATTTAAAATTACTGAACTACACTGAGAGACATTATTCTAATTATTAGCCTTCGTTTTTCTTTTTTTCTATACTAAGACTGGATGCTTGAGATGGAAAGAAAAGAGGCAAACTAATGCTAAACAATATTCATACTTTTTTTAATGCCTTCGGTGCCACAGTGATTGTTCCTGTTATGATCTTTATCATTGCCTTATTTTTAAAAGTAAAACCTAAAAAAGCAATGATGTGCGCACTCTATGCAGGAGTTGGCTTAACTGGATTTTCTTGGATCATTAATGAGTTTACTCCTGTAGTGACAAAGATTGTCCGGCAAATGGTTGATAATACTGGAATTAAATTGCCTATTGTCGATATTGGCTGGCAGGCTGGTTCTCTTGCAAGTTTTGGATCTCCAGTTGGTTTAACCTTTTTTGTCTTTGGACTAATTGCAGAATTTATTTTGTTTGCTGTTGGCGTTACTAAAGTTTTTATGCCCTCAAATCTTTGGAATAATTTTGGTTTCATGATTTGGGGTACATTAGCTTTTTATGTAACTCATAATTGGTGGATCTCCCTTGGATTATCTTTTTTCATGCTACTTTATACCTTATTGTTAGCTGAAATCCAAGCGGACCGTTGGTCAAGATACTACAAGATTGAAAATACAACTGTTTGTGCTGCTCAAAATATCGTCCAAACAGTTCCAGCTATTCTGCTTGATCCGCTTTGGAATATGCTTGGCTTCAATAAGGCAAATCTAACCCCAGCAGCCTTTAAAAACAAATTTGGCGTCTTCGGTGAGCCAACCACATTAGGAGCTATCCTAGGAATAGTAATTGGTATCTTAGGCAATCTTAAAGATTTAGCTACCATCAAAGCTTGGGGGCAAATTTTCCAATTTGCCATTCAATTATCAGCTGTGATGACCATCTTTCCTTTAGTTACTAATGTCTTCAGTAAAGCTTTTACTCCGCTGGCCAAGCAGATTGATCAAACAAGAAAGCAAAATGCTAATCAGCAGCCAGAAGTAGATCCAGTTCATGATAAAAAGCGTTGGTTCTTAGCAGTTGATGACGGTGTAGGATATGGTGAATCAGCTACGATTATTTCTGGCATAATCTTAATCCCAATCATGGTTGTTATTGCTTTTCTTTTACCTGGAAACAAAACGCTTCCTGTAGTTGATTTAATCTCACTACCGTTTATGGTTGAATCAATTGTTGCTATTACTGACGGCAATATCTTAAAAGTTATTGCAAACGGCGTTATCTGGTTTAGCTTAGGTTTATATGCTGCTAGTTGGCTTGGTTCAATTTATACGAGTGCTATTTCTCAGTATGGCGCTGCTATCCCAGCCGGAATTGTCTTAGTAACTAGTTTTAATTTGATGGCTCGGCCTCTTAACGCTTTAGTCTTTGCCGCCTTTATTTCACAAAATCCGCTCTGGATCAGTCTATGCATCATTGTTTATTTAGTCCTGTTATATATTTTAAGAAAATATCGTTCACAAATTTGGATCTACTTAAACAAGATGGCTGCTAAAAATGTTCATGCAAAGGAAGACCTTAAATCATCCCCTAAGGACTGAATTTGTTACAATAAGAACAAAGGGCCTACAAAAGGACGTGAAGATAATGTCAAAATTTAGTTGGAAAAATGTATTAATTGCAGGTACTGCTGCTGGTGTTATTTCTGGATTAGTTAAGTTAGGCTGGGAAAATATTCTCCCTCCAAGAACACCAGAGAGAAATAAAACCAATCCACCACAAAAATTACTTGAACAAATGGGGGTACCCGCTAAATTAACTCACGCAACTTACACTTATTCTGGTGAAAAATTACCATGGGTAAGCTATCTAGTTCACTTTGGATTTTCTATTTCCTTTGCAACAGCCTATGCTGCCTTGCTCGAAAAGAAGGTTAAGTGGCTAACTGTTGATCAAGGAGTTCCATTTGGTTTAGCAGTTTGGATTGCTTTTCACTTAGTAATCATGCCATTAATGAAGACTGTTCCTTCTCCTAAAGACCAGTCACTAGAAGAACATGTCTCAGAAGCACTAGGCCATATTGCTTGGATGTGGACTAATAATGAAATTGCAGAAGTTGTCTTAGAACAATTAAGACATAATAAAAAGGAGCATTAGTGCTCCTTTTCTTTTACTATAAAATTGAGAGGATATTATTTAGCATATGCGTTAAGATCGAATATCTAATATCCTTTGTTTCCACATATGTCCATGCAAGGATCATTCCCATTACCCAGTAGAGATAAATAAATTTACTAAACATTGGATCATGACCATAAGCAAAAACAAAACCACTTGCTACAACGCCAACCCACTTATTAAGGTTGTTATCTGCTGGGAAGAAAGTATTAAAGAATAGCGCTCTAAAAATGAATTCTTCACAAATTGGAGCTACTACAACAAGCAAAATATTAAACATCGGCGATGCTACTTTCCTAACCTCGTCAAGTTCTGCTTGGTTCTGAGAAACAGTATTTCCGCCAATCAATCTAATATAAGCTACTTGAAAAATTACCAGAGCAAAAAAGGCAGCTACTGCGATAATAATTCTCTTCACATCCCAGTGCGGTTTAGCATTAAAGAACCAATCATTTTCCTGCTTAAGCTCTCTTTTATAAATCCAATACATCCAGTAAATCACCGCTACCGTTAAAACGGCTAGAATAATTGCAAATAATAAGTTCACCTTTTTTTGTGCGTATCCTAATTGCAAAACTGTATAAAACACAAAGGCAATAATAATTACTGCTAAATTACCTAAAAAGCGTAAAAAAGTCTTCATTCGAACACTTCCCCTAATTGAAATTACCTACTTTTTTTTCTTTATAATTATTTATCAAAAAGACATAAGGACATTTAATCATGCAATCACAACTCATGCAATCTTTACATCAATTTCTTAATTTTACCATGCATCATAGAGTAACAATTACTACTTTATTGATGTTTATGTTTTTATTACTATTTTTATTTTCCTGGCTAATTGAGCCGCGTCGCTTAATTAATGGATTAATCTTTACAGCATTTGGGCTTACATTTTTGACTTGGGCAGCAATATTGATCTTTTCACAGCATAATGTTATCTTAACCTCTTCATTTTCATTTATAGCCTTGGCTTTCTTGTTTGGGATTTTTTTCCTAGTTACATTCTCATGGATTTTCTTTCTATGGAATGCTTATTTTGTTTGGAAATATGAAAGTCACTCTCTTCCTAATCTTCTAACATTAATTATTGGGTTATTTCTAGTAGCATTATGGACTCTATATCGTTTAGGCGTCTTCCATAAGCTACCAGGCTGGCTTCATTCTTTAGTTGCCGGCGCAGCTTTAATTGCTTTTTATTTATTGTTTGTAATGTACAATTTCTTACTTAACCTAGTCTTATATCAGATTGTTCCGCGACGCTACAAACAAGACTACTTAATCGTTTTAGGCGCAGGTCTTATTGATGGTAAAAAAGTTTCACGACTTCTTGGCTCAAGAATTGACCGTGCAATTGCCTTTTCTAATAAACAATATGATAAAGGCCACAAGCGCCCTAAATTGATCATGTCTGGTGGACAAGGTAAAGACGAAGATTTGTCAGAAGCAGAAGCAATGAAAGATTATGCAGTTAAACGCGGTTATGACCCTGATTTAATCTTACTTGAAGACAAATCAACCAATACTTATCAAAATATGGTCTACTCTAAAGCTGTTGCTATCAAAGATTATGGCAATGAAAAGTTCAAGGTAAAATTTTTTACTAATAACTATCATCTTTTTAGAGCCGGATTGTATGCGAAAATGGCGCATTTAAAGGCTAACGGTATCGGCGCAACAACTAGATTTTATTTCTTGCCTAATGCTACTATCCGTGAATTCGCTGGTGTCTTTATCATGCATAAGAAGCGCCACTTTGTTATTATTGGGTTAATTGCAATTCTATTTATTATTCAAGCAATATTCGCTCTATTAGGTTGGAGCAAATACATAATTGCTTAGAGGGGAAGAAACATGCTACAGCTTTTACATTTAAAAAAGACATATCATGTCGGAGACACTGTTACACATGCTCTTAATGACGTTACAATCAACTTTCGTAACAGCGAATTTGTAGCCATTCTAGGTCCAAGTGGCTCTGGAAAAACAACACTTTTAAACGTAATCGGTGGCTTAGACCATTACGATTCTGGTGACATCATCATTAACGGTAAGTCTACCAAGAACTTTTCTCAAACTGACTGGGATGCTTACCGTAACAATTCTGTTGGCTTTATCTTTCAAAGCTACAATTTAATTTCTCATCTTTCAATCATTGAAAATGTTGAACTTGGGATGACGCTTTCTGGCGTAAGTAGCAATGAACGCCATGAAAAAGCGGTTGCTGCTTTAAAGCGTGTTGGTCTTGGCAAGCATTTAAAGAAACGTCCTAACCAATTATCCGGTGGACAGATGCAACGTGTCGCTATTGCCCGGGCAATAGCTAATGATCCGGATATTCTTTTGTGTGACGAACCAACTGGTGCTTTAGATACTAAGACTAGCGAAAGTATCATGAAGTTAATTAAAGAATTGAGCCATGATAAGTTAGTCATCATGGTAACTCACAACCCAGAATTAGCCGAAGAATATGCTAGTCGAATTGTTCATTTTCAAGATGGTAAAATTCTCAGCGATTCAAATCCTTTTGAACCAAAGAAAAAAGTAGCAGACACCTTTAAACTCAAAAAAACGAAGATGTCTTACTGGAATGCACTAAAGTTAAGTTTTACTAACATTATGACTAAAAAAGGCAGGACCTTTTTAACTGCCTTTGCTTCCAGTATCGGAATCATCGGAATTGCAATTGTCTTAGCCTTGTCTCATGGTTTTCAAAAGCAAATTAACGACACACAGAGCAAAACGTTAGCCAAGTTTCCGATTTCTATTTCACAAACAGCAACCGATATGAATGCTGCTACAAGTCGAAACGAATCAGATAAAAACGTCAAAAATAAGGGCTATTTAGTTGCTTCTAAGCCAGACAATGAGAAGAATACGCACGAAAATAAAATTACCCAGTCTTACATTAACTATGTTAAAAAGATTAATCCTGATTATGCTAACAACATTTCCTTCATTCGTGGCACTCAACTTAATCTTTTAACCAATGATAATGGAAAAATTAAGCATGTAGAATTCTCTAACGTTAACAACTCCGGTTCAGCTATTGCTAGTGCGCAGCTTCAGGGAATGAATAGCGTTGGGATTAACACCAGCGTCTTTCCTAAGACACTTGATTCCAAGCAAGGAACATTTTTAAAAGATAATTACCAAATCCTTGCTGGATCATGGCCTAAGTCAAACAATGATGTAGTTCTCGCTTTAAATAATAAAAATCAAGCCAACATTAACGCACTTAAGAATTTAGGTATTTCAATTAAAGATGGTCAAAAGTTAGAACTTAATAAAATTGTTGGTCGAACTTTTAAAGTGATCAATAATAACGATTACTACCAAGAACTACCTACTGGCAACTTTGTTCCGCAAAAAGCTTCTAAGTCAATGTATGATTCAAGCAACTTAACTTTGAATGTAACGGCAGTCATTCGTGGTAAAAATAATAGCCAAATGGCTCTCCTAGATAATGGAATTGCTTACAGCGATGGTTTGACGCAAGAAATCATTAAACAAAATGAAAATTCAAACATTGTTAAAGCTCAAAAAAATAGCTCAACTAACGTCATGACTAATCAGCCAATGAACAAAAATCAAAAAGAGCAATTCATTGCTTCTCTAGGTGGCTCTAGCATCCCTAGCGGTATTCTTATTTATCCAAATTCCTTTAAGTCAAAAGATAAAGTACTTGATTACTTAGACAAATACAATAAAGGAAAGGCGAAAAAGAACCAGATTATTTATACTGATATGTCAGGTACAGTAACTAAATTAACTGGTGGTTTGCTTGATGGTATCACCGATGTTTTAGTAGCTTTTGCTGGAATTTCATTAGTCACTTCTATGATTATGATCGGTATTTTGACTTATACTTCTGTCTTAGAACGTACTAAAGAAATTGGTGTGTTAAAAGCTCTTGGTGCTAGAAAACGCGACATCACACGTGTCTTTGATGCAGAAACATTTATTTTAGGACTCTTTTCTGGTATTTTAGGTATTTTCATTGCTTACCTATGTACCTTCCCAATTAATGCTGTTTTATACGCAATTACTAATATGAGCAACGTGGCTCAGCTTGATCCAACGCAAGCTTTAATCTTAGTAATTATCAGTACTATTTTAACTATGCTTGGTGGACACATTCCTGCTAGAATGGCAGCTAAGAAAGATGCCGCAATTGCATTAAGAAGTGAATAAAAAAACAGGACTTCAACTTTGAAGCCCTGTTTTTTTATTCTATTTTTAAGCTAGCTAAAATTTATAAACTTATTCTTATATATTATTGAAAACGTCATCAAGAAAGTATATGCTTAAGGTAACAGATGTTATATATGTGGATATAGAAATAGGTGAATGAAAATGTTATCGGGTGTAACAATGTTAGATCTTGCCCG
>ERZ841116.862-NODE-862-length-18756-cov-17.187744_pt1 | contig 18756 bp, 14 predicted proteins | sample MGYA00519875_ERZ841116 | MGnify/ENA primary metagenome ERZ841116 (study PRJEB31850, sample SAMEA3708889) | human gut metagenome | biome: human gut; feature: human-associated habitat; material: faeces | place: China | collected 2014 ... | reverse complement strand
CCTAGTATTGTTAATTGTGTATCTCCCATAATCTTGCTCCCTTATGTAACAGTTAAAAATTAACAGATATTATATTCTAATTAAATAATAAATCAATAGCTATTATTTAATTAAAATTTTTATCATTATAAGAATATATAGGTAATTTATAGATACATCTTACCAATAATATATTATTATAGAATTAAAACTCCATAAACTATAGATAAAATTTCATTTTTTATTCATCCACAAAAAAGCATAATATGGCAATATAATATATTATGTGTAAACTATTCTCAAACAATTGAAATGAGAACCAATCTTCTTTATGATTAAGTTACCAAGCAAAATCACAGAAAAAAGGTTAATTCTCTATATTTAATGGTAAAATAATCTCAATTGATACTCCAGATAATCATTCAATTTGCATAGAATTATTCTGCAACGATCTCGAAATCATATTAAACATGCTATTACCATCAAATTATCTCGTGATTAATTCGGCCAATTTAAAATAAATTACCAACACCGTACAATCGAACCTCTGGTAATCTTGAATAAATGCTTATTCAGTTATATACAAAATGTCTCACTACACGTGCAACAACATGGAAAAGATACTCTTCATGTTTTAATTGGATTTACATCATCAGGTGTGAAACATGTCATCGATGATGGCATATATCCTAGTAAAAGCACATTAGCATGCAAAGAATTATTAGATCATGCAAAACAGAGAGCTCTAGAGCACATTCTCCTTTTTATCAAAGATAGATTTCAAGGATTACAACAAACTTATCAGAAAATATATCCTAAAAAACTTTTCCAACATTGCTAGGTACATATAACTCATATGATGCGTAAGCTAATTAGAAATAATAATATAACTCAATATTAGCGCAATTAAAGTTGATTTATATGGCCAATACAACACAAGCATCTGAGGCAAATTTGTATAACTTTTTAGAAACATGGTCTTCAAATATCCTAAGATCATTAATACATTATCTAATATTTCTGATTTATTTACTTTTTTAGAGTTTCCTTAATCCATTAGACCCTCAATATATTCCAATAATCTTATAATTATTTAATATAATTTATTTCTCAACTACTGATATAATCTCAACTCCATGTAAACTATTCGCATAACGTGCTTTTACTTGATTACGTGCATCACACATAGTAGAAGCAGTAACCATAGTTGTATTTACTCCATTTCGAGATGTTGATTTAGGATCAGATTTAATTCTAAATTTTACTTGAAAACGTTTTGACATGATATATTCTCCATTAATTCAATTTTAAAGAATAAATTTTAAGTGGCTCAAATGATGGACTTTCCATATCTTCAGTTAGTGCCACAGTATATTCAATAGTATCTGGAGCTATTTTTCTAATAAAGAAATAACCATCTTCATTTACATATTCATCATCTATATACATAATTTCGTAATTAGATTCTGACACAGGCATATTATGTGATTGTGCTCTAGCTTCCTTGGTATAATACAATTCCATCTCATTACCTATACACGGAAGAAATCTAGCCCATATACCGTATCCAACATTTTCACCAATTAAAACATCAAAGCAAGAATTACGATCCTTACAACCTAGTAAATAGGGAAATAAAATTTCGCTATCTTTAGTCATTGCTGCATTTAAAATATGAACATCTCTACCACTTTCACGGCTTCTTATTAGGCCAAATGCTACCCCAGTTTTACCGGTTTTAATCCGATCTATCGATATTAGTTTTTCCATTTACTAACCTTTAATCCTATAAAGTACAAAGTTCCTAACCATAAGAAAGATGAACTATAAATATATTGATTTTATCTACTCTAGAAATAATAATTTTTCTAAATCAAATGGTGAATTCTTAACCACATCCAATTTCTTTAAAGTTTCAATATTAAACTTAGTACCTAGAGGTGGGTATAATTTAAATATAGGTTTTAAATTATCTTTTCTACCATTTATCTTCTTTAGATCATTCAATTCAGCTATTATACGTGAAACAAATTCTTCTTGTAAAATTCTTGATTTACAAGAGTTCCCCGCTAAAAGTATATGCAAAGGTGACGTCATTTTATCCTGGTATTGTTTTGCTACACGTAAATATGTATTAAAAAAGTTATCAATTCCATCTCTTATATGGTTACGTATTATATCCTGTAATTCATCAAGATTTACACGTAAATTAACCGTTTTCTCTTCACCATTTACTGAAAATAATTTAATAGTTATTGTATCTTCATTATATTTAGCTTCATAATCATTAGTTTCTTCCCATAAGTCACGTAATTCATATGCAATAAGTTTTAAATTTAAATATGAAGACTGATCAGCATTCTCTTCATTTTTTATTAAAACTTCAGAGCCAGAAAAAGCTTGAGATTTTGGAGGAATAACTATAGGGATTGCTTCTTTCCTTAATACATCCAAATTATCTTTATAAACTTCAAATGCTAAGACATTTAATAAGTTTTCCCCACCTAAATAAACATCTCCACCATTTCCTAATTGTTCTATTTCAAATTTATACTTTATACTATCTGGAATATATTCAATACCGAAATCAAAATCGGTAGTGCCGCCACCAAAATCAAAAACTCCATACGAAACAACTTTTGACGTTTCTTCTTTTAAAGGTTCCACACCAAATGAGTTTAGTGCAGTAATAGCATAACTAGCAGGCTCACTTCCTCCTATAGATACTTTGAATCGTTTCATGACATCAGCGTCATTAAGCACAGTATTAGGGAGTGATTTTTTTAAGCCTCTTTCAAAACTTTCAATAATTTTATTTCTAACAGCCAATTCATAATTCACAGGAAAAGATAATAGATACTTTATATATATTCCTGTATGCATATTATTAATATTAAGCCCCAAAAAGTATGCATAAATTTCTATTGGATCAAAATCATCTTTTTCTAGTGACAAATATGGCTTTAAATTAATAAATTTTCCATTATAATCCTGAAGAATCTGATTTCTATACTTTGAATTCGCCCACTGTTTTAATTCACTAAATACGGAGTAAAGCCGTGTCTTATCAAAATTTGTTTTATATATCTCTTTTGCGGCATCATGAGAAACTTGTAAATCTTTATACTCAGTATTAGGTCTGCCTGCGGACGACTTATAATTGTTAATAAAATGTTCATAGTCAATAATATGAATAACAGTAGGATTCTCATAATCTTCTACCCTTGGTTCTTCTAGAAAATTACTAGCACCAACACGTAAAAGTTTATCATCTTTATCATGACATACAACAACAGTGCTTTTAGTACCAAAATCAATACCACAAACAGCTTTCATGTTGACATCTCGTAATGGATTTCTAGCTACTAATACTTTATTTTTTGGTACCTTACAAAGATATGTATTTGCATTATACTCATCAGCAAATGATTCATAAACATTCCAATGTCCATTATTTATATCTTCCAACGTATCATCAGTATATGGTGAAATATTAGCACGTTTTAAGTCACAATTTTTTAATTCATTAATATATAACTAGTATATATCATTGACACTAAAATCACCTAAATACTTTTTATAGTCTTCTATTTTTTCAACATGCTGTAATTCTTTTTTGTAGTATTTAAGTATACCATTTACTAATATGTCAATATTTCCAAAAATATTTTTAATTTTACAATCTAAAACAAAAGATCTAAGTTTGTCAAAATACTTATTATAATATTTTGATAACTTAACATGATTAGGTTCACATAAATTCCTTATGACATAATTAGTAAAATCATTAAAAGTTTTAACATTTATTCTTTTAGAAAATACAATATTAAAATTTTTATCTGCAGTTATAAATTCTTTTGTTCCAACAGCAATACATTTATTTTTTAGTTCTAATGAGCTTATAATAGATGATTTTGATGATTCTGTTAACAATTGATTATTCAGTAAACTATCTAACCAATTTGGAATTATAAGATTATTGTTTTTATAATAGTTAAAAACTGGATTAAAATCTATTTTTTTTAATAATACGGTTAAATCATCACCTACAGTAGTATATTCATTAATGAATTTTTTTAATTCTATAATAAATTTATCAATTCCCTTATAACCAACCCCGATTCGATATTCAATATACTGTGAAAACTTACTACGCTTCGTATCTATAAACAGAATTTTATCTGTATTAGACTCTAATGGTACGATTCTCTTTTCATTTCCAAAATAAGCAATACCACTATCTTTAAATATCAAATATGGTTCATCTAATACAGCCTTTAAATCATGTATATACTCATAAATTTCATTTTTAATTTTTTCTAACACGATATTATTTAATATCGATTTAGATACACAAAAGTAATCAACTGCTATAGAATCATTGCTCAGTACTCTTGCTTGCTGAGCTTTCCATAATTCAATTGATGAGTTATCTTGTCCACTGTTCATATTCATACATTCTTCTTATTTGAATTAATTATCTAACTTATATTTGTAATATTCTATCTTGGTTCACTAACTTCAAAATTCATATTTTTAGTTTTTTCTTCTAAGTACTGAGCACGCGGATCCTTTATATTTGATTGTTCCACACAAATAGAATGTTTAACTACTTTTTTTTCAGCATTTTTTTTATACTTAGTTTTTTTATATGTTTTTTTACTTAATGAGGTCTTAGGAAAAACTACTTTTGCAGACGTTAAAGCTTCTTTTGTATTAAGATTAGTTGAATCCGTTTTTATATCAATAAAGTTGTATACAACACAGTTTTTTGTGACAATATTATACTTAGTGTTCTCAAAAACCACATAATTTTGACTAAATTTCCAATTACCTAAATTAAGATTCTTACTACTTAAAAAAAGGTCGTTAAGAGATTTATTAGTCCATTGAATTGCCTTTTTTATTCCGTCACTATTAGCAACAACATTATGAGATTCAACTAATTCATTTAATACTTTAAATATAATTCTTGCATTCTCAGATTCTAACTCACATAAATATAATGCAGCAATATAGGTAGAAGACATATATCCAGCAGATTCACATAAATCTTGCCATACCTCTTCTCTAAAGTCTTGCTTACGATTAATATACATAGATATATCAATTTCATAAGAACCTTTTATAGTTTGTAATTCTAAACCTTTATTTGGTCTTGGAGCATCAACAAAAAAAAATAATTTTGTATCTGATATTATACATAGCAATCTATTCACTATATTATTTACTCCTTTTCAATCCATTTACTTCGTAAAGTCTTATCAATTTCTTCTAATTCAGATAATTTTAATGATAAGTTTTTTATATTTTCCAAACTAACATTTATTTTTTTTAAATAACTCTCTTTTAAGTCATTAGAATTCAATAGTTTATTACTTTGTTTAATAAACGGAGACTCAAAAGAGTCTCCATTAACCACATTATTAATCGTTTCTAATTCTATAAGCTCTTTTATTGATGAGAATCTATGAATACTATTTCCAATTATATTTGTTATTTTAACCTCATCAATATCCTCTTTAGGTCCCTTATATAAATAAGCATCTTTATTCATAGTAACATCAGTATCATATTTAGATCGTTTATTTGATACACAACTCTGTCCATTTTCAACATTAAAACGACCTTCACCAAGAACTTTAGCCATATTATTTAAATTGTAAATATGTTGTTCATGATTTTCTTTAAAGTTACTAAAACTGATCCACTCAGCTTCTAATGGTTTCTTCTTCATAATTTCATATCTTCACATCAAAAATTTAAAATCTATGATTGAATATCCTTACCCCATATTTTTATATTCATTTTCTAAAGTATTCTTATCAAATAATCTCTCTCCTAAATCTGCATATGAATCGAATTTATCTTTTAATGGTTCCATGAATTTGATTTCTTCAACAGCAGTCTTCATATTAGTTAACTCATTTATAGCTTCATCATCAGTTATAGTTATTCCCTTATTTTCATATATTTCTTTTAATTTTGATACAATAGTTAAATTATATTTTTTTGTAATATCAGGTTCTAATTTACCATCACGTAAATCTGTAAACTTAACTGCAGAAAAGCCCATTTCTTTGGATGCCTCAATAATTGCTTGCACTCGTTCTGGTGTAAAAGCTTTTAATGCAGAAAAAATTAGGAAATCTTGAGAAATAGTAATTTCTTCTCTTTTTTCTAATCGATCCCAAAGTTCTGACATTGCTATGGATCTACGTTTCATAGATTCAACAGACAATTTTTCTACAGGTTTAATTTCAACATTCTCTTCCTTAGCTTTAGATTTTAGATATTCATAATGTTCATTAACAGTATCAAATTTCTCTCCATTATCCCAACTATTTTTTTCAGACTCCTCAATAAGTGCACCATATTCTTCTATCTGTTCATTATCAAGGTGCTTCTCATTAGCAGGAGTTAATAAGCTCACAAAAATATCATTTATAACATCCATAATTATGCTTGTAACTACTGGTGCCAAAAAAGGCCCAAGCACAGGTGTTAATAATTTAGTTACAGCTTGACTAATTTCATGCAAAAAATTTGCGCCTTTAGGACAGATATCTCTCAAAGTCTTGATAGTCGTAGTTACTAATTTACCCAATGTAGATATACCACTTTTTATAATTTCCCCTACTCTATCAATAGCAGCGGATAAACCAGAACTTATACTACTAACAACGTTACTAATTCCACTTGCAATACTACCAATAGTACTACCAACCCAACTGAAAAACCCCATAATGTTAAACCTCCTTATTATAAATAGTTCTTATACTATTAAAAATTGCTTTATATCCATCTTCAAATTCCATCTGCTCTAAACCAGAAGTAATTGATGAAAGCTTAGTATATTTATCAATATACATTAAAACATAACTTATTAATTCCTTAATACAACTATGTATATCTGAACGTATAGTGATACCTGATTGACCAAGAAGCCAATAGATATATTGATTCATGAGGCCTTTATTATTAATATCATTTAATGTCATAGAGGACTTTTCAATTTTTTTAATTAATTGCTGTTGTAAATCTTCAAGCTTTTTAGAACCAACAATTTCAGTGATATTATCATAATCTTTATAACAATTAATTATCTTAGATAACTCATTATTGTTAATTCCTAGCATGGAGCAAAATGTAAAATACCATTCTATATCATTTAGTGAAACATTATCAGAAAAATATTGTATACCCGGCAATACACCATTTTTGTAATTCTTTATATAATACTCAAAAACTCTCTGTTTTATAAGATTTTCTGAAATATCAGGTACACCAGTCGTATTACTTAGTAAATCTATCTGAACTTGAACTGGCTTTTTCCAACCATCTGTAATAATAACAGCACGACCTTTCTCTAAGTATGACAAAAAGTTTTTTTGTTCATCATTGAGAGCCAATATGTTTCCTATGGCATCCTTATCATCTTGTGCAAATATTTTATGTACAATTTTTGTATTTGTATTTTTTAATACTTCTGGGGTCATTTTATTAGGAATTTGATCAACAATAATTAATGATTCCCCATATTTCCGGACTTCTGCTAACATATCCGCAAATACTTCTACACCTCGTTTTTTATTAGAACTATCGCCTGGTTCATATTTACTTAGCAACCGATGAGCCTCTTCAACCAATGTAATATGTTGAAACTTTGAATTTTGTTTATATTGATATTTTACAGCCTCTAATAAATTAGTAATGATAAAGCCCATTATTAGTGATTTTTCACTTCCATCTTTAATATCCTCTAATTCAAGAACAACCTTTTGCTTAACTAAATTATTAAAATCTATACTTCTAGGAGTATTAAGCATCATACCTTTTGCTCCTACTAATAAAGCTTGTAAGCGTGCTTTCAATGAGCCTAAATATTCAGCTTCCATTTTATCACCAAATTTCTGCTCTTTAGTAACAAGTTCGATAGAATTAATATAATCGCTCAAAGTAGGAAAGGCAAAACTATCTGTTTTAAAAGGATCATCTATTTTATTCGTGTCAGGATTTGTCCATGTTGAATTATTTATATTCCAACCTTTACGTTTATATACATCATATGCTGCAGCTTCAATTAACTGTGGCATCGCCGCCTCCATATCAAAAGCTGACTGCATGGTGGCCTTAATCATATCTACCCGACTTGTAATAGACTCACCTTCAAAAATTTCAAAAGGGTTTATATAAAATGGAGCAACATTCTGATTCCCGAGTGTAAAATAATAAATCTTCTCCTTATCTAATTTATTAGCTAATGTTCTATATTCTGTTTTAGCAGGTTCTATTACTAAAAATGGTAGTTCTGCTCGTAATAATATATTTTGACATGTCGTGGTCTTACCTGTTCCTGTTACTCCACAGATAAATGTATGCGTTTTTAAAGTTTCTTTTTTTAAATGTATAGGTGTATTTTTGATGTCACCATGATGAATCAATCTACCAATTTTAATAAATTCATTAATACAATTTTCTCCAGGAAGATCTACATTTAATCCATATTCCACTTCATCCCTTGTAGATACTCCTAAGACTTCCTTTCTAGGCATCCCCATGAGAAGCCCTAATTCATCGGTATTCAGCCAAGTTCCATAACATTCTTTTCCTAGTGCAGTATAGGTAATTTTAGAAAAGATTGATTTCCAAATAGGAGTAGATGAATCTAATAATGGAACTTGTAAATTAGATAAACATAATTTAATATTATTCAATTCTTTCGATTGTTGTTTTTGAAATTCTATAAACTGTAATGGGTTTATATTTCCTTTATCACCACCATAGAGTCCCAAAATAGAATTTGCCAATCTGAATAAAGTTGTTCTAGTCTTATCAGCAAATAAATAACTAACAACAGAATAGGCTCCTTTACCTCTAGAGGCATCAACTCGCAACAATAGTTCATCATCGATATATTTAAGCCAATTTAAAACTGATTTTTTTTCTAGCTCAATAGACCTTGAAAATTGCGTTGAATTACTATCATGTTTACTTTTACGTTCAGAATATGAAAGATTATCATTTATTGAAGTACTCTTTTGAAAAGAATTTTGTGTTGTATCAATCGTATTATCAGACTCTGAATTATTATCACTAACCGATTCGGAAGAAGTAACAGACCATTGTTGTGAATCATTAATGCTATCTGATTCATTATATTGGTAAGAAGTACTATCATCATTACTAGAACTTAAAGTATTAGTATTATTTGTTGAACTGCTACTATTGTGATTCTCAATATCATTTTCCGAAATATTTTGGGAATTTGCATAGCTTGACGATTTTGCTATATTTTCAGATTTTTGTATACCTTTTGTTTGAGATTTACTTGAATTATTCTGTTTATTATTATCCGTTCTATGATCATGACCAGTTATTTTACTTTTAGAGTGTATAGATATAGAATCCTTATTGGTACATAATCCAATTGCTCTACTATTAGTAGAGTTTTCTTCAGTTCCCTCTTGAGTTTGAGTTGATTCTGATGACTGAATTAAATATTTAGAAAGTGGGCTTAATGTATCATGTACTTGTATGATATTACGATTAAACTGAATTATATCAATATCCTTACATGGAGTTGCAATAACAACTAATCCAAATTCATTGCCTACCATGGTATCTACAAGACGCTCAACCCCTTGAAAGTCACTTTTTTCGCCATTATTTTCATCTATAAAACCAGGAATACCATTAATAAGTCCAGAGTAACTACCATTTTGTAGTCTTTGTAATATTCGTTCCTTTTCTTTAGGCTCTATTTTCGTAATCGTACTACCAACAAAGTTACCCTTTATACTAGGTTGTAGGATATCATCAGCATAATCTTTTAATGCAAGACCAGTAGAAGAACTATAGTCTTGTAAATGCAAATTTTTAGAAACGCCAATATAAAAATTTACTTTATCTTTATCACCTAAAATCATATAAATCAAATTAACATCTTGATAATTTCTAAAAGAAGATAAGACATTTTCCATTGCCTCTCGACGTGGTCCATCTTTCTTTGAAAACACAATTTCATCAATTCGATATAAAAAGAAATTACGAAGATCTAATTGTTCGCCATCTAAATATTCATCAATATCTGAATTTATATACTCATCATCTGAACATAAATTTAATACATTTTGTTCATCATATTGACTAATTAAATCCAGATATGAGCGACCTTTTTCTATAATATTATCAATTTTTTCTTTCATTGTTTATCCTAGTATCACATTACTATATACATGAAGATTGGTAGTATCACCATTAAAATCTGAATCTGCTATAACATACTCAATTATATTAATTCCGGCTTTTCTGATAAAAATCTTATGATCTTCATTAATATCAGATTTATCAATCTTACATACTTTTAATGAGGTCTCACTAATTGGCAAAGTATTATCATATAACGCTCTATTATCAACTGTATAATACAATTCAAATCTTTTCTCATCCGCCCAATCAAAAGGAGCCCATGTATTGTAAGGGATATCAATAGAAATAACCGTTTTAAACATACGATTATCACCTTCTACACCAAGATAGAATGGGAATTTAATTTCATCAATATCTGTAAGATTTTCATTAATAATACGAACGTCTTTTCCCCCTTTACGACTACGCAATAATCCAAAAACTACTCCTGTCTTACCAGTTCTTTTTTGATCAGAAGGAATATCTCTATCAGATTCTTCAATATTAGTTGAAACTACTAATAATTGATTTAATATAGTTAAATCATCATCATGAAATGATTTCTTTATACTACCAATATCAAACTGTATTCCTAAAGGTGCATATAGTTTGTATAATTCTAATTTTTCAACATCAGGTTGTTCGTCATGAGTAGTAATAAATTCTTTAATAGATTTAACTAAAGAATCTATGAATATTTCTTGTAGTATTGTGGATTTACATGAATTTCCTGCCAGGAAAATATGAATTGGATATGTTTTTAAATCTTTCTTTTTAAATACTGCATGCATTTGACTAATAAAATTTTGAACACCAATCGATATATGTTCTTTTAACAGGCTTTTTAAATCATCAATATTAATTTTTAAAGTGATATCAATACCCTTCATATCACTTGAATCACTGGAAAATAACCTTACTACTTTAGATTCCTCATTAAATTCTTCTTCTGCACCTTTTGCTTCTTCCCAGATAGGTCTTAATAAATGCATTAATACTCTCATATTCGAATAAGCTTCTTTAGTAGCAATATCATGGTCCATTACTAATACTTCAAAACCTGGAATTCTATTTGCTTTCTGTGGAAGAACAATAGGTATACGATTTTTAAGCATTTCAAGTTTATTTTCACAATAAACCTTATAAGCCATCAATTGTAATAAGTTTTCACCACCTAAATATGGATCCCCTCCTTTTCCGAATTGAGTTAATTCAAACCTACGTCTACCATCTGAAGGCTTTCTTTCGATGCCGAAATCATAATCAGTTGTGCCACCACCAAAATCAAATACACCATATGCAACTTCATTTTCATTACTAGGTTCCAAAGAATATTTTTCTAAAGCTGTAATGGCATAGGCCGCTGGTTCACTGGCCCCTGCATATACTTCAAAATCTTCCATGACTTCATCATTAGATAATATACTTGAGGGTAGTGATTTTTTTAATCCTTTTGTAAAGCTATTCAATAATCTATCTTGAACTTCTTTACCATAGTTAACAGGAAATGATAGAGCATAATTAAGATATATTCCATTATTCATATTATTAATATATAAGCCCAAATAATAAGCATATAATTCTATCGGGTCAAAATTATTATCAGTTACAAGTTTTTCATATGGTACTAACTTAATTTCTTTTCCTTTTCGATCTCTAATAATTTGATAACGAAGTGGATCATTGGCCCATTGCTTTAGCTCATTAAATGTAGCATAAAAATTATCCTCATTAGTTATATCATTATAAAATCGTTGTTCAGCTTCATGGGATATTTTCAAATCTTTCCATAATGTAAATGGACGACCTGCTCTTGCTTCATATGCATGTATAAAATTTAAAAAGTCATCAAAATAAATTGTAGTTGGATTTTCATAATCTGTTTCGCGAACCTCCGAATAGTAATCACCTGTACCAATTCGAACTAATCGTTCTTCTTGATCTCGAATTGCTACTACTGTACTTTTAGTACCAAAATCTATAGCACAAACAGCTCCATCTTTTATATCTAATTCTGGATTACGAGCATAAAACCCATTATCACTAGTAGTATCTTCTTTAAAAGAATACTCAATAGAGTCTTCAAAAACTTCCCAATGACCTCTGTTAGGATCATATAATACAGTTTGATTTTCCCCCTGCATGTTTGCTCGTTCTCTATCTATATTTAAATAAATATTTTCTATAGATTCTCTTGACATATCAATTAAATCATTAATATTCAAATCATATTTATTAAGAATATCTATAACATCAGACTTTACGGTATCTAATTCAGAACGATTTAATAATTCAATGAGAGATTTTCCAGAGATATTGCCATTAACCCAATGTTCACCAACTAATTTAAGATTAACTATAAAAATATTACTATTAATTAATATTTCTTCTTGATACCATGACTTTGGAATATTATCATCTAGTAATGTATCAAGAAACCTATAATCAGAATTATTAAGTTTATAATCAATGAGATACGTTTTAATTATCTCAGAATCAGTATAATTTAATTGATATAGTTTATTAGCAGCTATATCGTAAACAGTCATCATAAGTCTTTTAAACTCAATAAACTCTTCATCTGATAATGCTGATGGGTGGCAAATTCTATAATATTGGTAAGTATTATCAAATATATTATTTCTATCATCCACGGAAGCAATCGATATGATTTCTTCATAATCTTCCTTGACTGTATTTCCAAAACCAGTTTTGAGACTAGTTATTTGAAATACATCTTTTTCTCGTTTATTCTTTATAGACACAAACTCATGATAAAAATCCAATTCACTACTTTTATTTTCTTTTCTATAAGTCTCTAATTTATTGATTAAATATTTATATCGTTCAACAATAGAGCAATCATTTTTAAATTCATCCTTAGGAATAAAGACAAGGCCTTGAACTTCTAAATCTTCATTATTTTGATATTCTTCTAATAAATCAGATTTTAATTTTTGAACTTTTTTTAATTCAAAAATATTATGATTTTTGCTAAAACTAGAAAGTAGATTTAAAAATGATTCACATCGTGATATTCTTGGAATTTCAACCTCAATAGATTTATTAAAAACTGTCGTAATTATCTCCATCATTATATTATCTATATTATTAGTTTTAGTATTTCTATAATGATTTTGAATATCACTAAAAGCAACTTTAAAAGGTCTAACCATAACCAAAATTATCCTTTCACTAATACATAGGATTTTTCTATTTTTTTACCTTGTAATTTATTAGTAAATCCCAAAATATATATTTTAGATACAAGACCATATGAGGTAGTTTCATCTTTACTTTCATGATCATGTACGGAATACGTGTCTCCTATATTAACCGTATCAATAGAAAAAATCTCTTCTCCTTTAAATTTATTATGGAGTTTAACCATTTCTTCAAAATACTTCCATAAAATCTCATAAGCAGTTATATCATTAGACTTTATAGCAATTTTTGCAACAGACCATATTCTTCGTAACGCATCACCACTAGAAACACTACTTATTAAAAAAGTCTCAAAATCATCTAAATTAATTGGTTTCACTAATTCATTAAGATATTTAGTGTCTAAATCCATAACTTTATCATATATTTCTCTAATATTCTTAAACAAACTGTTCAATTCATCTGATAATGAAGCAATAGATTCATTTAGAACCTTTACTTCATTTTCATATTGTTTTTTCAAGGCTTTGCTATCGCTCTCACAGCGAATAATATTATTTTCCAGTTCTTTTTTTTCTTTTTCTAACTTATTAATGTCTTTACTTTGTTTACTTAGTTTAAACTCTGTATCCTTTTGATATTGTTCAAAATCATCATGTAATTGATTTTTCTCTTCTAATAAATCTTCATACTTAGTCCGTTCATCAGTAATACATTTATTTAAGTTTTCTATTTCTATATTTTTTTCTTCTATAATATGTTTATTTTCTAAAACTTCGTGTAATTCTATTTCATTATTATTATCAATAAAATCAGGATCGTTAATTTGATCCTCAACCAAATCTCCCAATATACAAATCTGTAAATTTTTATGATTTCTAAAAAAATCTGTATTTACAGTAGTTTCCCAAATAATATTTTTTCTATTCATACACTCCACCATATATAAATCTTATTGAATTTTTTATCTTGATTACGTGAACTAGAAAACAAATAGTAGATACACTCATTCTTTTTTCATTTATTATGAGTACATTTCCTACCATATTTTACCAATAAAATATTATTATATATTCAACATTTCATAAATTCTTCATAAAATAATTCATCTTGTCCTCATAAATTCAAGTCATAAAAGGCTACATAAATTCATATGTAGCCTTTCATCTCACTATCTCAAATAACTAATTAATTTTTTGTAGTAAATTATAATAAGACTTATAAATTGCTTGTTTAACTTTTCCTTCTTGTAATTCTGCCCAAGTCTCATTGATATAATTTGGACAGTAAGATATGTAACAATCTAATGAATTATTAGGTATAAAAGATAATAGTTTTTGAATTGGTAAGTAATCATCATAATAGATTTCTTCTAAGTCTGATTTAATATGCCAATAGTATGTCAATGGTTTGGCATTACAATACCATTCTGGATCTTGTAGATTTTCCTCAAGTATTACATAGGCTTTCATAAAGATTGTTCTTAAATCGTTAGTTAAAGAACTAGGTTTATAAGTTTTCTCTTTTAGATAAGCTAGTATCTCAAATAATTCTTCGCTCCATACAAGATTAGGTACTATACAATTATCAAAGAGATAGGGAAGTTCATTATCATGACTGTTTAATCTTGTATGTAACAAATCTCTTACTTGTTTTTTACTTTCATTATGGGGGCCACTTTTAATACATGGAATTATCATAGGCCGTCCCACACCATGAAAACCTTCTAGCAATTCCTCCATACGAATTTTAATTTCTTTGATGACGAGAAGTTCAAAATTTTCTTTAGAATCATAATTTGATTTAATATATGTATCAAATGAATCCAAATGCTTAAATGCCTCTATAATTTCATCTCTTTTAGGTTTTAAACCTTTTGCATCCCAATCGGCCTGTTTGATTTCTGCTTCATTCAATTTTACATTCAATATTTTTTCAAATAGATTTAAAACAGAGTCTTTTGATTCTTCATTAACTAACATATTTCTCATATACAAACACTCCTTAGCTCATATAAATAATCTATACTTTTATTGATTCAAAGAATTATATAACTCTTTGCATTTTTCTTTAAAAATATTTACATGCTTATTCTTGATACTCCAATTGATTGAGTTCGCATAATACATAACATCACATTCATAAGGACTACCAGGCAATATAGCAAGTAGTTCTTCTACTGGATTTAGATCATCTAAGTACAAATACTCCCATTCATCTTCTAAATCCACATAATATTCAAAGGAATGAGCATCACTGTATTCAACTTTTTCTGGCAAGTTTCTATCTAGCAATGTAAACACATTTGTATATATTTCTTTTAATTTGTCTGAAAATGATCCTTTCATATAGAAATCATTAGTTAAAAAGGCTTTCATCACAAGTAATTCTTCACACCATGTTAAAAGTGGTACTACTTCTACATCAAAAATATTAAGAATTCTTTGGTCATGTTCTTCTAAAGCTTCTTCTAGATTTCGTTTTACCTTTTCTTCAGCTTCATCTCTTGAACCACTTTCAGAAGAGATAAAAATTTTCATCAATGCAGCGCATTCGGATGCTTCTCGAATTGATTCGATAGAACGTAAGCGTAGTTCTTCGTTTATTACAGCTATAAAAGTATTTACATCTCCCCATATGTCTATTACCCAATCCTTAAAATGTTCTTTGTCAGCAAAGGTTTCCTTTAATTCATCTCTATACTTCTTTAATCCTTTTACAGCCCATTCTGCATGTAATCGATCATAGCGATCACCAAAGTCTTCATCTTCTCTTGGAACATCAAATTCTGCTTTTTCAATTTCTGCTTTAATGTCTTCTACTGTGATGATGTTTTCTTTTAAAGTTTTCATAGCTAATCTCCTTATAACACAACTAAAAACAATAAGTCTTATGGATTAACTTTAGTATATCGAAGCCTATACGTAATTTTTTACACACAAAAAGCCGCCCAACCTAAGTTGAGCGGCTTTCACCATTCTGTTCAGAATTGTATGTAGTTTACATAGTCCCAGTACTACCGATACCACCAGTACGTACGCCTGTTGCATCGTCATCATTGGTGATAAGGTATTTAGAGAAAATGCCTTGTGCAACGCGTTCGCCTTTTTCAAGGGTAACAGGTTCGTTGCCAAAGTTTAGGAGGGCGATCATGATATGACCTTCATTCTCCTCATTATTATAGTAATCGCTGTCGATAATGCCTGTGCTATTCACAAGAGCTAGTTTACGTTTGATAGCCATGCTAGAACGGATGTGTATAGCAAGGTATTCGTCGTATGCCATGAAGGCCTTAAGGCCTGTCGGCACGAGAACCACTTGATTTGGTTCTAAAGTAACAGCTTCAGCGCATTCAATATCATAGCCTGCGCTTTCTGTGGTTTTACGTGTTGGTAAATTGATATTTTGTTCTTCAAAAGCAGAAACTACTTCAAAGCCACGAATATCCATGTAACACCTCTTATTTCAAACAATCTTTACGGGACAAGTTAATACGGCCTTGTTTATCGATTTCGATAACCTTAACCATAATTTCGTCGCCTACATTTACAACGTCTTCTACATTTTCAACGCGTTCTTTTGCAAGTTTAGAAATATGTACAAGACCTTCTTTACCTGGTAATACTTCTACGAAAGCACCGAATGCCATCAAGCGAGTTACTTTACCAAGGTATACTTCACCTACTTCAACCTCTTTAGTAAGGTTTTCGATGATTTGTTGCGCTTTTGCAGCCCCTTCTTGGTCTACAGAAGCGATGAATACAGTACCATCATCTTCGATGTCAATTTTTGCACCTGTTTCGTCAATGATGCTACGGATTACTTTACCGCCAGAACCAATTACGTCACGAATTTTGTCTGGATCAATTTTCATTGTAATGATGCGTGGAGCGTATTGGGACATTTGTTGACGAGGTTCAGCAATGGTATCTAGCATAATGCCCATGATGTGCATGCGACCTTTATGAGCTTGTTCCAATGCTTCGTGAAGGATTTCACGAGACAAACCAGAAATTTTAATATCCATTTGGATGGCAGTTACACCCTTAGCTGTACCAGCCACCTTGAAGTCCATATCGCCAAGAGCATCTTCCATACCTTGAATATCTGTTAAGATTGTGTAGTGTTCACCTTGTGTTACAAGACCCATTGCAATACCAGCTACAGGAGCTTTAATAGGTACACCAGCATCCATCAAGGACAATGTGGAACCACATACGGAAGCCATGGAGCTAGAACCATTGGATTCTAATACTTCAGATACTAGACGCAATGCATATGGGAATTCTTCTTCGCTAGGAATTACAGGTACCAATGCGCGTTCAGCCAAAGCACCATGACCGATTTCACGGCGTCCAGGACCACGGGAGGAACGAGTTTCCCCTACGGAGAAGGATGGGAAATTGTAGTGGTGAATATAGCGTTTTTCTGTTTCTAAACCGATGCCATCAATTGTTTGTTTTTCAGACAATGGTGCTACAGTAGCTACGTTCAATACTTGAGTTTGACCACGTGTGAATAGACCGGAACCATGTGTACGAGGCAATACGCCTGTACGGCAAGAGATTGGACGAACTTCATCAAGTTTACGGCCATCTGGACGGATTTTTTCAACAGTGATCATATGACGAACGATTTCTTTCGTCATAGCATCGAATGCTTTATTTACATCAGCTAAGTTATCTGGGTAGATTTCCGCGAAATGTGCTAATACGTCTTCACGTACTTCAGTTTCTTGTGCATCGCGTTGTTGTTTATCTGCACAACGAACGGCTGCGTCAAGTTTATCGTGACCATATGCGCGAACTGCATCAGCGATTTCAGCAGGTACGTCTTTGCTTTCAAATACGCGTTTTTCCTTGCCTACTTTAGATTTTACTTCTTCTTGGAATGCAACGATTTTCTTAATTTCTTCGTGAGCAGCCATGATAACTTCAAGAATGGTTTCTTCCGGAACCTCTTGAGCGCCACCTTCAACCATGAGGATAGCATCTTTAGTACCAGCTACTACAATATTAAGATCAGTTTCTTCTAATTGTGCTTTTGTTGGGTTAACGACAAATTCACCATTTACACGACCCATGCGAACGCCAGCAATTGGGCCAGCCCATGGGATATCGGAAATAGATAATGCTGCAGATGCACCAATCATACCACAGATAGCAGGATCACAATCTTGATCTACGGACATAACTGTAGCTACAACGTGTACTTCGTTACGTACACCTTTATCAAATAATGGACGAATAGGACGGTCAATCAAACGGCTATTCAAGATAGCAGATTCAGGTGGACGTGCTTCACGTTTAATAAAGCCACCTGGCAAACGACCAATAGCATACATTTTTTCTTCATAATCTACTGTGAGTGGGAAGAAATCGATATCCTTCGCCTCTTTAGAACCTGTAGCGGTAACGAGTA
>ERZ841116.846-NODE-846-length-19063-cov-5.389099_pt1 | contig 19063 bp, 9 predicted proteins | sample MGYA00519875_ERZ841116 | MGnify/ENA primary metagenome ERZ841116 (study PRJEB31850, sample SAMEA3708889) | human gut metagenome | biome: human gut; feature: human-associated habitat; material: faeces | place: China | collected 2014 ... | reverse complement strand
CGGCAGGTAGGAAACGAGCACATCGACCTTCTTGTCACGCAGCACCTGGGCCACGTCGACCGGGTCGGCGTCGGACTCTTCGATCATCTGGCGATAGTATTCACCCAGACCATCGTTGGTCGGGCCGCGCAGCACTTCGACGCCCAGATTCGGCACGTCGGCGAATTTGATCGTGTTGTTCTGCGACGCTTCGATGGCTTCAGACAGATCCTTGCCGACCTTCAGCGCGTCCACATCGAATGCGGCGACGAATTCAATGTCACGCACGCGATATCCGCCGAAATTATTGTGCATCAGACCGGGAATCTTATCCTCGTCCTTCGTGTCTTTGTAGTATTCAACGCCCTGCACCAGCGAAGAAGCGCAATTGCCAACGCCAGCGATAGCTACACGAATGCTCATCTGTAAACGACTCCTCTGTTATATATGCATATATGCGTTTCACAGGTACCAAATTTCAAGCATACCTGCGAAACAGCGAAAAGGCACCTGAAAAACTGATAAAACCCTGAAAATCAGCCGATATTGAGACAACGACCCACAAACTGTCGATTTGTAAAAGAGCTGCGCAAAAAATGCCCTCCCAAGGGCAAACTCACCCCATTTTCACCTGATTTCTCAAGTCAATCAGCTACGGTGGAACCTATGGTTTCACACACACGAAGCGTAAGCTCACGCTCAAGAAGCGCCCGCAGCGGCGGCGCCGGCAGCAATCGCAGCAACGCATCCCATAGCGCGCCCAAGCCGCAGAACCACGGATCGCACCGCGCCAACGGACCTCAGAAAAAGCAGAACAAGCGCAAGCATCTCGTGCTGAAGTGGGTACTCGGCATCTTCGCAGCGCTGCTCGCGGCAGGTATCGGCCTGTTCGCATACATGTATATCACCACGGAAATCCCCGAACCGGAAAAGTTCGCCCTCGCCGAAAAAACCACCGTCTACTATGCCGACGGCACTACGGAAATTGGCAGCTACGCGGAACAGAACCGCGAAATCATCGACTGTGCGGTATTGCCGGATTATGTGGGCAATGCCATCGTCGCGTCGGAAGACCGTTCCTTCTACACCAACAAGGGCATCGATCTGTATGGCATCGCGCGAGCGCTGTATACGAATCTGACCACAGGCAGCCGTCAGGGCGGTTCGACCATCACCCAACAGTATGCGGAACGCTACTATTTGGGCGAAACCACGTCGTATTCCGGCAAGCTGAGGGAAGCGTTCCTGGCCATCAAGATCGCGCAGGCACAAGATAAGAGCCAGGTGCTATGCAATTACATGAACACGATTTATCTTGGTCGTGGCGCATATGGCATTCAGGCGGCGGCGAAGGCGTATTTCAACAAGAACGCCAGCGATCTGACCTTGTCGGAAGCCGCCATGTTGGCCGGTATCATTCCGGCGCCGAGCTCATGGGATCCGGCCGTCAATCAGGAACAGGCCGAAAAGCGATATGACCGCGTGCTCAGCATCATGAAGGAAGACGGCTACATCACCGCCCAGGAGAAGAAGGAAGCGCAGTTCCCTGCCGTGGCGGAAATACAGCAGAGCAACCAGATGGCCGGCGCGAACGGGTATCTGCTGACCACGGTGAAGAACGAACTGGTCAATTCCAAGGCGTTCACCGCCGATGATCTGGAAACCGGCGGCTACAAGATCGTCACCACGCTCGACAAGGACATGCAGGACGAGATTCAGCAGGTCGGCGACACCCGACCGGAGGGCATGCCGGAAAGTATTCAGGTGGGCGGTATTGCGGTCGATCAGAAGACCGGTTCCGTGAAAGCCATGTATGCGGGCAACGATTACCTCACCAAGCAGCTCAACAACGCCACGCAGGCCACGTTCGAACCGGGTTCCACCATGAAGCCGTTCGGCTTGCTGGGCGCCGCGCAGGAGGGTGTGAATTTCAACACCATCTTCAACGGCAATTCCGGCCTGACGTTTGAAACGACGCCGGGAACCACCGCGCAGGTGCCGAACGCGTTGAACACCAATTACGGGTATATCAACCTCTATCAGGCGACCGCGAATTCGGTGAACACGGTGTTCATGGAGGTCAACAAGCACCTCGGCGCCGCGAATCTCGCCAAGATCGCGCATCAGGCAGGCATTGAGGAAGACATCGCCGAAGACACCACCTACAACATTCTGGGCATCAACGGCATTACCGTGTGGGATCTGGCGCAAGGCCACTCCACCATTGCGAACGATGGCGTGAAGAACACGCTGCACATCGTCGACACGGTGCTCACGTCCGACGGTTCGAAGGAGCTGTACAAGACGGCTCAGGAGAACCAGCAGGTATTCGATGCGAACGATTGCCATCTGGTGCAGAAGGCCATGCAGGGCACCACCACGTACGGCACCGCGGCCGGTGTTTCGGCACGTCTCGGACGCCAGGTGGCCGGCAAGTCCGGCACCGCAAACGATGAGAAGGCCGCTTCGTTCGTAGGCTATACGCCGCAACTGCTCAATGTGTGGGCCATTTGGAATCCTGCGGAAGACGGCAGCGCGCAGGAAGTGCCACCGTTCGCAGGCTATGGCGTTTCCTCCACGGGCTACCCGTCGCATCTGTTCGAGGAGTTCATGTCGCTCGCATTGCAGAATCAGGAGGTGCTGACCTTCACCGAACCGACCGACAACGGCAAGATCGGCGGCCCGGACGGCACATGGGGCACCGGCGCGCAGAAGACCGAGACACGGCAGAATCAGGAGATGCCGAAGGCCGAAGAGAACACCGAGCAGACCACACCCGATCCTACGCAAAACAGCGATCAGAACAGCGGCGGTAACGGAGACGGCGGCAACTCCGGAGACGGCGGCAACTCCGGAGACGGCGGCAACTCCGGAGACGGCGGCAACGGCGGAGACAGCGGCAATAACGGCGGAGACAACTCCGGGGACGGCGGCAACGGCGGCAACAGCAGTGGCGACAACTCCGGAGACGACCAGTCAAACGGAGCCCAATAACCGTCGCAACGACCGTCGGCGGCAGGCAAGGCACCCACTCATTGACGGCAACCGACGCCAGCCGGAACGGCAACCGGCAAAGCAACCGCAAAAAACATTGTGGCGGCAACGAATACCATCGTTGCCGCCACAATGCGTATCAGCATCCTCCAATCACCGGATCGCCATGGCAGACGCCCCCGGACGGTCAGTCGTCTGCCATATCGCGATTTTCATCGCTGCAATCCTACTTATGCAATCGTAGGGCGGTGATTTTCGCGCCGTCATGCGCCGAAGCCGAGATGCGTACGATCGCAGCGTCGTCAGCATTGTCGTTTTCTCCGGTATTCTCAATATTTTCCGCGGTTTCCGCAGTTTCTATGGCATCCGGCAGCGGATACACGTCGATTGCCGTGGGATCGCCGTCGATGCGACGATGCTCGCCACGCTGCAATGGCAGGCCGTCGAGCGTCACTTCATACGCCGCGTTTTCACCGTCGCTTTCCGCGGAATCGGCAATCACCTCGATTTCCAAACGATGCGCCTGACCACGCCCGCGCATCGCATACTGGAATTCGCCACCAGCCAACGCGCGACGCCAATGCAACGTGCCGTCGGCACCCATCATGTCGTTATCGCCCGAATACCGATGATCGACTTCCGATTGCTGCTGACCGCATGCGATGGTGTCGACAACGGTCTGCTCGCTAGCGGCCTGACGCGCATCGATATCGGCCAGTTGCGCGCGCAACGCACACACGTTGCCATCGTCGGCAACCGGCAGATACACGGAATACCGGCAGCCATGCATACTGCTGAACTCATGCATGTCGAACAGCATGGTACGGCCGGAAACGTCCGTCGCGGCAACGGTGAGGCCATGCACGTACGGTCTGGAAACCTGCGCGCACGCCTTGACCGGATTGCCGTTGATGATCGGCATGGATACGAGCGGACGCAACGGACCGGTGGCAATATGACTCATACGGCCGGCGTCCGCGAATTCGCCGTCCATATCGTCGCTATCCGAAGCCAGCGCCATCACCTTCGGCCCCTTCATGAAACTGACCCAAGGCGAACCGTCCGGCATACGCTCGACGGTGATCCGCGGCCGCAACCGCATCACCACTTCCGCAACGCCGTTCCAGCGCAGACGCAACGGCAGATATCCTTCGGGAATATCGTTGGTGCGTGCCGGATCAAGCGTGCAGACGGCGCATGTGGCCTCCATGACGCCGTAATGCTCCGCCCACCACGGACGGCGCAGAAACAGCGTGGTTTCCCGCAAACCACCGGGAGTATCGGGAACATGCTCGGCCGTGGATTCCAATGTGAACGTCACCGTGTAATCGACGCCATCCTCAATGCGAGCGGCGCGCTGCGTGATGCGCAGACCCTGCTCCGGGCAGTCGAAGGTGGAATCGATGTACAGATTGACCAGCAGGCGCGTAGCTTCCGCCTCGGCATTGTTTGAAACGGTATTGCCCGTCTCGGCGGCAGAACTGGCAAAACCAGCAGCAGCCGAATCAGCCGAATCCTGCGCAGCCGGCCGCTGCAGCGCGTAAATCAATCGTCCATATCGGGCGTGATTCTCCAATCCCGAACCGACGCAACACCAGAAGCATTCCTGAGGTGTGGAATAGGCACGATAATGCTGCGATCGCATCGGCGTGAAATACACGAATCCCGGCTGCTTCGGATTGATGGTGGACAGCAGGTGATTTTCCAGCACCCGCTCGTAGAAGTTGATATAGTCGGCGCTGCCGGAACGCAGCCACAGTCGTTCCGCAAGTTTCGACATGTTGTACGAATTGCAGGTTTCCGGACCTTCTCGCGATTCGATCATGGATGAAAAATCGTCCGTCGGGTGGAAATGCTCGGACACGGAATGCGCGCCGATGCTTACGGAACGGTGATGCACCACGGAATCCCAGAAGGTGTTAGTGGCGGCGTCGGCCTGTTCATCGTTGCAAATCGCGCCCAAACGTTCCCATCCAAGCACTTTGGGAATCTGCGTGTTGGCGTGCATGCCGGTGAGCACATCCTCGCCTTGCGCCAGCGGGTCGAAGATGGCGTGGTCTTTGAAGCGGTCGGCCATCACATGGTAGCGCTCCTCGCCGGTACGCGCGTACAGTTCGGCGAACGATTCGCACATGCCGCCGAATTCGCTCACCAGAATCCTGTCGAAGGTCTCGTCGTCCAGCGGCTCGGCGATACGGCACCACCAATCGGCCAGATCAAGCACGACGGTACGTGCCAGCTGCGAAGTCTGTTCATCGATAGAAGCAAAATCGGCCCATGTATCCAACAAACCGGCGAACGTTTTGTGAACGTTGTACATGGGCACCCATGCGTCGTTCATCGAGAAATTCTGCGATTCAACATCGCCTGCGGCAAGGCGCCCGAACACGGTGCGAGAATCAGGCACACCACCCACATACCCGCGCATCACAGCATCGCCGGCAAACGACTGCTGGCATTCATGCCATGACCGCACCACGGTGGCGGCGCGGTCGATGAACGGTTGCGGATCGTCTGCGACTTGCGCGAATCCGACGCAAGCCGACAGATAATGCCCTGCGATATGGCCGTCAAGCCCCGTTTCCTCCCAATTCGGGTACGACGTTACCGGATTGCCGTCGGCATCGGTCGGCTGCGGCAGTCCCGCCTCTCTGCGGAAGGGGTATAGCAGGCGATCGACGTCAAGCTCAAGCAGATACCGTGCGCCGGCCTGCTGCGCGTCAAAATGTTCTCCTGGCAGTAGCCTCACCTGCTGTAGGGGGACCCGTTCGAGAATATGCGAAGTCATATGCGCGCTCCTTTGCGTCGTCTACATGCGTGTATCAAAATACGTGTCCAAACGTTTCTTACGAGAATACAGAACAAGGCCGCCACCGTGGGGAGGAGCCACGCCGACGGCCTTGTTCTACGCACTCAACAGCGCAGTTATCGAAGGAAGGAAAACAAGGTTTGATTATGGATGTTCAGTTATGGATCGTTTCGATCGGATGAAGTCGGGCTTTACTTCATGCCGGTCATGGCGATACCTTCAACGAAGCGCTTCTGCACCAAGAAGAAGACCACCAGCAACGGCAGTGCGGAGATCAGGGCACCTGCCATCACCACACCGTACGGGGTGACGGAGGAACCATGGCCGGTCAGCATTGCGAGGCCTGCGGTGATGGTGCGGGTCTCCGGCTTGGAGGTCATGATCAACGGCCAGAGCAGGTCGTTCCAGTTGCCCATGAAGTTGAACATGCCCACGGTGAGGATGGCCGGCACCGCGTTCGGCAGGATGATCTGCGCGAAGATGCGGAATTCACCTGCTCCGTCGATGCGGGCCGCGTTGTCAAGGTCCTTCGGAATGGAGATGAAGAACTGACGCAGCAGGAAGATGCCACCGACGTCGGCCATACGCGGGATAATGATGCCCCAATAGCTGTTGATGAGGCCCATGTTGGCGAGTAGCTTGTACACCGGGATGAGCAGGGCCATGCCCGGGATCATCATGGTGGCGATCAGCACGCCGAGCAGCAGGCCACGGCCCTTGAAGTTCACACGGGACAGGCCGTAGGCGGCCAGGGAGTCGAAGAACACGGAGATGATGGTCACGGCACCGGCGAAGATGACGGTGTTGAGCATTTCTCGGCCGATCGGCAGGCGTTTGAACAGCGACTGGTAGTTTTCAAGGGTGAACTGGCTCGGAATGAGCTTCGGCGGCCAGGTCTGCGTGATGGCGTTCGGGGTGAACGACACCAGCACGACGATCAGCAGCGGGAAGATCATCAGGATGGTGATGAGGATCAGTGCGAAGTAGCTGAAGCCCAGGCCGATGCGACGCTTGCGGGTCGCCTGCTTGCGAAGACGCTCGTTTTCGGCGTTGATGCGGGCATTCTCTTGCTCTTGTGCGGAAAGAGTCGCGGTGCTCATGCGATTTCCTCCTTCTCATGCTTGTTGTTGGTGTACAGCTGGATGAGGCCCACGATGAGCGTCATGATCAGCAGCACGTACGACAGTGCGGATGCGTAACCGAGCTTGCCGTTGCCGAATGCCTCGGTGTAGATGCGGTACACGATGGTTTCGGTGGCGCGTGCCGGGCCGCCGGAGGTCAGGATGAAGACCTGATCGAAGACCTGGAAGGAACCGATGAGGCCGAAGATGACCACATAGTTGAAAGTTGGGCGCAGCGCCGGAAGGGTGATGTAACGGAACTTCTGCCATGCGGAGGCGCCGTCGAGGGAAGCGGCCTCATACAGTTCGGCGGAGATGCCCTGCAGACCTGCGAGGAAGATGACCATGAAGTAGCCGAAGTTTTTCCACACGGTGATGAAGACGATGGCCGCCATGGCGGTTTCGCGGGTGCCGAGCAGATCGACGTGCGCGATGCCGGTCAGCTGCTGGATCCAGTACGGAACCAGGCCTAGCGACGGGGAGAGGATGAACTGCCATGCGATGGCGGCGACGGTCAGGGAGATGACGAACGGCAGGAACATGCAGGTACGGAAGAATCCGACGAACTTGAGGTCCTTGCGGTTGAGCAGCAGTGCGAACGCGAGTGCGACGATCACGACGATCGGAGCGTAGGCCACTGCGTAGACGAGGGTGTTCTTGACGTCGGTCCAGAAGTCGGCGCTTTGGAACAGCTTGACGTAGTTGTCGAAGCCGACGAACTTGCCGGCGCGGTTGATGCGGTCGGAAGTCAAAGACGTGATGAACGTCTTGATTGCCGGATAGAAAACGAAGATTGCGAGAACGATGAGAGCCGGTGCGGTGAACAGCAGGCCGGTGCGCAGGTTGCGGGCCTGAATCGCCTTCTTGTTCTCCTTGGCCACTGCGGAATGCGCGGATCCTGGGGCGGCAGTTGCTTGTGCCATTATCTCCTCCTTAATGCCACCAGGGATGTGTTTTTAAGACAGCAAAGACCACGTCGCTGGCGTGAGGGCCAGCACCGTGGCCTTTTGCTGGGGTGGTGAGCGGGTCAGGCCCGCTCACTTATGTTGATTGTATGTGAATCCCGCTTCGATCACTCGGCGTACTCGTCGAGATAGCCCTGGATCTGGGATTCAGCGTCATCCAGCAGACCCTGGATATCGTCGTCGGTACGGGCGGTATTGGAGGTCAGGGTGTCGACGGAGGCGGCGATGTCGCCGAAGCCGCCCTTGAGGCCTGCGATACCGATGAAGGACTTGCTGGTGTTCTCACCGATCTTGGCGATCAGCGGACGCTCGGAGAGCTCATCGGCGGTGACGGTGGTGTTGTTCGGCGGGTAAGCGGAGCCGAGGGACCAGGTCACCTGGTTGTCGTGGTTGTTATAGAACTTGAAGAAGTCGTAGATGCCCTGCTTCTTAGCGGAGTCGCCAACCTGGGAGGTGACCCACCAGTACAGACCGGTGGAGCCGGTGTTGGAGCCCTTGGTGCCGTCCGGGTACACATAGGTGCCGTCGCCGTTCGGAACCGGGAACAGGTCGTGGTTGATGCCCTTGTCGGTGGAGGCCTGATCCTCCCACGGTCCGACGATCACCATTGCGGACTGGCCGGATTCGAAGGATTCACGAGCAGCGGTCTCATCCATGCCGGACACGGAGTAGCCGCCTTTGTAGAAGTCACGCATCTTCTCGAGGAAGGCCTTGTTCTCCTTGGTATTGATGGAGACCTTGCCATCGGTGGTGTAGATGCCGGAGCCATTGCCCTTCAGGAACGGAGCCCAGCCGAGATCCGGCAGAGCGATGCCGTACTGGGAGCCATCGGACTTGGTGAGCTTCTTAGCAACTTCGAGCAGCTCATCCCAAGTCTGCGGGTAGTCGGCGTCAGTCAGGCCGGCGGACTCCCACATATCGGTGTTGTACCACACGGCGGTCGGGGCGTAGCCCATCGGGACGCCGCACTTCTCTTCGGAACCGTCGATGTTGAAGGTGATCTGGTCAACGACGTTCTCGATGTACTCATCGGTGCCGTTGTCCTTGTCGTCGTAGAAATCGGTGACGCACTGGAAGGTGCCGTCGATGGACCAGCCTTGGCCGTTGTCGGCGCCGGTGGTCACGAAGTCCGGGCCGTCGCCGGAGGTGACCTTGGTCACCATGGTCTCGCCGATGGTGCTCCACGGCTGCAGCTGGGCGTCGATCTCGTACTTGTCCTGGGACTTGTTGAAGTCGTCGACGATGGACTCGAGGGTCTTGCCATCGGCCTCAGAGAAGCCGTGCCACATCGTGATCTTGACCTTGCCGTCAGCGGTCGTCTCGGCGTCGTTGCTGCCGCCACCGCAGGCGGACAGGCCGACGGTGGCCATCATGGCCAGGGAGGCCGCGGCCGCGAGAGCCTTGGTGCTCTTCTTGATCTTCATGGATTTCTCCTTTTCCTCTTGGTCTCCCAAGACATTTCCTCCAACCGTTGCAGTGACATTCATCAACAACCTTGTTTGCGATGTCGTTCACGCTTCGTCAGCTGCACTGCCGTCTGCAACGTTGTAATTTTGATTATACAGCTTTTTCCATCGTTGTACAAATCGGAAACACGCCGATGGCAAAGCTGTTTTCTTTATAATCTTCAATTATTCGTTTTTGTTGGAATCGCAACGTTCCTTACGATTACGCAAGTCAGTTCGCTACCGGCGTTCCCGCAAGAGCGCCGCCATCGGCCGGCAGCACGTCCGTGGTGGTCGGGGTCCACAGGCTGTCGGGCTCCGGCACACCGAAATCCGGACCTTCGGCGGTCCACTTGACCACGCCGACACGGGCATGACGATTCGGGTCGAACAGCGGATCGCCCTTGATTTCCGTATAGTTGCGGCAGTGATAGATCATCAGGTCTTCGGAATCGTCTTCGGACTTGGTGAACGAGTTATGGCCGGGGCCGTACTGGCCGTTTTCGGCGCAGGTCTTGAACACCGGCACCGGGCTCTTGGTCCAGGAATCCTTGCTCAGCAGGTCGCTGCCGCGCTCGGCGGTCAGCAGACCGACGGCATACGGCACACCGGTGCCGGAGGCGGAATACGTGATGTAGATCTTGTTCTCGTGGAACAGGAAGGCCGGGCCTTCGTTGACGAGGAAGTCGATGCACTCCCAGTCATATTCCGGCTTGGAGAGCATGACGGGCTCGCTTTCCAGCGTCCACGGGTTGGCCATCTTGGCGATGTACAGATTGGAGTTGCCTTCGATGGCGGGATCTTTCTGGGCCCAGACCAGGTACTGCACGCCGTCGATCACCTCGGTGGTGGCGTCGAGCGCGAAAGAGTCGATCGGGGTGACGATCTGACCCTTTTCCACCCAGTTGTCGGTGGTGGGGTCGTCATCGGTGTTCTCCAGCACGAACATGCGGTGGGTCGGTAGGCCGGAGGCCTCGAAATCCGTTGCGGCGCCTGCGAAGTAGATGTACCAAGCGCCATTGATGCGGTGCAGTTCCGGCGCCCAAATATAGATGCTCGCCGGTCCGGACTCATGCTTGCGCCACACCACCGTTTCGGGGGCTTTCTGCAGGTCGTTGATGTTCGATGCGTGACGAATGGCGATGCAGTTGTATTCCGGGTCGGAGCCAGTGAAGTAGTACTCGCCGTCAACTTTGAGGACCCAAGGATCTGCGCGCTGAAGCACGATCGGATTGTTGTAAACAGCCATGTCTATTCCTTTTCAATCCGCTGTTCCAGTAATTTACAACGTTGAATATATCACTATTACAACGTTGTAACAAATCGGAGGAACGCACCGCGTGTTTCTCGCATCCGACTCCTCGGAAGAATCGAATCGCAGTACCCGGCAACAGACAATCGCCAGAAAGGGAAAACAAAAACCTCGGCACCGGCAATCCGTAAAAAACCGGACGCAAGCGCCGAGGCACCAATCACTTCCTTTCTTCCAAAAGAAGAAGAAAAAGAAGGAAGGAAGATCACACCACCAAGGAATTCGTGGGCAGCTTGGTGGACTGACGCACCACCAACGACGACGAAACCTTGCGGAACACCTTCTGCTCCGGCTTGAGATCCTTCGACGGCGAAACCCCGTCGATACGATCCTTCAGCAATTTCACCGACAGACGCGCCACCGCCTCAAGACCGGGAGCAATCGACGTCAACGCAGGAGACAAATACTGCGAATCGTCGGAATTATCGAAACCGATCACCGAAATATCTTCGGGAATGCGCAGATTGTGCATCTGGATCGCATGCATCACACCGGAGGCGAGCATGTCGTTCAGCGCGACGACGCCGTCGGGAACCACGCCGGAATCAAGCAGCGCGTTCATCACGCGCACGCCATCGCTACGATGCCACATGCCCGACTCGACCACCAAACGCTCGTCGAATTCGACGCCGGCCTCCTCCAACGCCTCAAGGTAGCCCTGATAGCGCAGCGCGGCGGAGCCGACCTTCTCGCCCGGATGCACGCCGACCACGGCCACGCGCTTGCAGCCGGTCTGCAGCAGATACGACGTGGCGCGCTTGGCACCTTCCACGTTTTCCGTGGCGATATGGTCCACCTTGTCGGTGAAGATGCGTTCGCCGACAAGCACCAGCGGATAGTCCACATCCAATTGGTCGACATCATCCTGATCAAGTTCCAATGGACTGTAGATCAGGCCGTCGATCATCGTCTGCTGGGAGCCGTGCAACGCCTCAATCTCGCCTTCGCGCGAGTATTGCGTCGGCTCGACGATCACGCGCAGGCCCAGCTTCTTGGCCTCTTCGATGACCAGCGACGAAAGCTGCGCGAAGTACGGCATCTGCAGATCGGGAATGGCGAGGCCGATGATGCCGGTCTGCCCCCTGCGCAGATTGCGCGCGGACACGTTCAGCGTGTAGCCGAGCTCGTCGATGGCCTTGTTGACCTTGTCTCGCGTGGCCTGCGACACGAACTCGTAGTCGTTGACCACATTGGACACCGTTTTGATCGATACGCCGGCCGCCTTCGCGACCTCGCGCATGGTCACCACGTGCTCGCCGTTGGCGCCATTCTGCTTCGGCATGTCAACCCCTTTTCACCAAAAACGTCTCATACATTCGGCCCCAACACCGGCTTTCGCCCCTTGCAGCGCTGAAGCCAACAAAATCAGCCTTTATTGCCGGAAACCACGATTTTCATCGTTATATCAGCATAGTCCGGATTGAGCTCTTCCGCCGCCTGCATGTCCAGTATCGGCATACCCTCCTTGGACCAGTGCACGCGGCGCACCTGGGCGTCGCGGCCGCCATACCGTCCATTCTCGTATTCCGCATTGTGAAATACATAGATGAGATTGCCGTCCTCATCGTTCGACCACATGCCATGTCCGGTGCCGAGCTGCCACTGCCCGTTGTATACTCCGGATTTCTGCAGCGGATAGTCGAGCTTCGTCCACACGTTCGGATCGGTCAGGTCGGCGTCCTGCCCGGCCGGAGCGGTGACCAGACCGGTGGTGTAGTCGATACCGACCAGCGAGCCGGAATAGATCAGATAGATCGTGCCGTCATGCACAATGGCGTTCGGGCCTTCGGCGATCATGTTGTCCCAGGCGAATTCCGGCACAACGACCTGCTTCGGCTCGCAGGTGAGCCTTTCCGGACGGGCCGGATCGAAGCTGGCGATCCAAATGCTGCCGACCTGCTGCCACGCGTAATACCAGCGGCCGGAATCGCTGATGACGGTCATGTCGAGCGAGATACGTTGGATGGGATTGAGCACGCCGCCGGTCGGTGTGAGAATCGGCTTCGGCACCGTCCAGTTTTCGGGTTCGCGCGGATCGAAATCCGTGCCGTCGGAATGCTGCTTGAGCTGCATGATATGGCAGCTGCCCGTCCACATGTCCGGCTTGCCTGCGCGATCGTTGGGCGTGCCGTCTGGATTGGTGGCCGGCCCATCGAAGCATGGCATGAAGAGCACCGACAGTTTTCCATCGATGACATGCAGTTCCGGCGCCCAGAAGCAGCCGGTCATGGCGCGTCCTTCAGCGTTGTAATCACCGCATTTGAGCAGATCGATTTCCTTGGCACGGCCGCCCGCCGCGTCGGAAAGCGCTTCGATGGAGTCGGCGATGCGCAACGGCATATGCGTGGCGCCATCGTTCGGATCGACGCAGTTGCCGTCGGTGTCGTCGGTGGCGATGAACATGAACATCGGCTTGCCGTTGAAATTCCAAGCGAACACCGACGGGTCCGCACGCTCCACGGCAAATGGCACCGGGTATACGGTTTGGCGGATGCGGCCGCTCACCGTGCGCGTGTCGCCCGGCTGGAACTTGCCTTCGGCGGCGTCCTGCGCAATCGCCTCAAGTTCGTCTTTGTTCCAATCCACGGCACGGGTGGCACCGGAACCGTCGCTGTAGACGAGATCGGCGCGGACCTTGGCGAGTGCCTGCACGGCTTCACGGGACGCTTCCCTGCTTGCCGCCATGTCGATATGCTGCGTCGCCACCGATGTTTCAACGTTGTAAATACGACCGAATCGTTCGATCAGTTTCGACGCTTCTTCTTCAGTGACGGCAATCACGTTGCCAGGAACGGCATTGGGAATATTGCAATCGCAGGAACGGCTTGATTCCGCCGTTACCACAGCTTCCGCAATATCGATCGGCTCGCCGGATTCGGCCACGGCGACAATATCGGCAACGGTCGCGACATACGATTTGCCGTCGTTCGACGTCCAGGAAATCACATAACGGGAGGCGTCCGCGTCGAATGCGACAGACGGACGATTGACGCCACCGCCGGTACGCAGCATCACCAGTCCAAGCTGCGTGAAGGAGGTCAGATCGTCGCTGACGGCCAACAGGAACGCCGATCGCTCGGAGCCATCCGGCTCGCCGCCGCGCGCGGTACGGGTGGCGGCGAGCGCGAATCGGCCATCCGCAAGGCGGAACAGATACGGGTTCTTCAGGGATTTCAACGTGATGTCGATCCCCGGCATCACCGCGCCATATGCGACGGCATCGGTGGCCGGATGCGCCTCATCGAACGGATCGGCGACGAAATGCGCCGCCGCGACGCAGGCGCGGCGAGATTCGGAGGATGCGGCCTGGATAGGCACACCGGCGGCAAAGAAAACGCCGTAATTCTCGTTGAGCGGCTCCCACTCGGTGGCCCCGTCGGCACGCAACGCAAGGTGCATGCTGTAGGCGATATCCTCGTTATTCGCCTCTTCGCGGCTGGTGGCTTCGCGCGTGTAGCACAGCAATTCGTAGGAACTCGACATCGAGAAACCCCCTATGATTCGACTTTTCTTTACAACGTTGTACACTATACAAGAAATTACATCGTTGTACAAATCGCATCATCCGCAAGGAAGGGAAAAATGAAACTCCGTACAACAGCAAAGCAGATCGCGGCAGGCATCATCGCCGCAGCCATGCTGGCGGGAACGCTCGCCGGATGCTCCGGCAATTCGACGAAGCAATCGTCCGCATCGTCGAAAGCCGAAACCAGCGAAACCAGCACCGCCAGCATCAAGCGCGGCGAATCGCATGACCCCTCCATCGTCAAGGCCAACGGCAAATACTATATTTTTGGCTCGCACCGCGCCTGGCTCAAAAGCGACGATCTGATCAACTGGAGCACCTTCACCAACAATCTGAGCACCGACTACGAGAAGGTCTTCAAAGACATTTGGGAAGGCTGGGCGAAGCAGTCCTCCAATCCGGACGTCAAAGGCAATATGTGGGCCCCCGACGTGGTCTGGAACGAAACGATGGGCAAGTGGTGCATGTACATGTCCATCAACGGCGCCAACTACCGCTCCGTAATCGTGCTGCTCACCGCCGACGACATCGAAGGCGACTGGACGTACGTTGGCCCGGTGGTCTATTCCGGCTTCGAACGCGTGAACGTGAAGAAGACCGACGTGCCGCAGGTGCTTGGCGAGGATGCCGACATCACCCGTTACACTTCGCAGACCGACACCGGCATCAACGCCATCGACCCGTGCGTGAAAACCGATGACAACGGCGACATGTGGATGACCTTCGGCTCCTGGTTCGGCGGCATGTGGATGTTCAAGCTCGACTCGGCGACCGGCCTGCGCGACTACAACTCCACCTACCCCACCGAAGCGAACAAGTCCGACGCCTACTATGGCGTGAAGCTCGGCGGCGGCTTCGGCAACTCCGGCGAAGGCTCCTACCTGCTGCACGACAACGGCTACTGGTATCTATTCGCCTCCTACGGCGCGCTGCAGCAGACCGGTGGCTACCAGATCCGCATGTTCCGCTCCAAGGACATCACCGGCCCGTACGTTGACGAAGCCGGCAACACCGCGATTTCCACCAAGGCCATCGGCAACAACTGGCAAAGCGACATCGGCGAGCGCCTGATGAGCTCGATCCAGTGGAGCGGCAACGACAACGCGAACATCGAGGTCTCCCAGGGCCACAATTCCGCGTTCGTTGACGACGACGGCACCGCTTACCTCGTGTACCATACCCGTTTCTCCGGTTCCGGCGAAAAGCATGAGGTGCGCGTGCACGAGCTGCTGCCGACCGCCGACGGATGGCTGGTGGCCGCACCGTACGAATACACGGGCACCAAGGCCGACAAGAAGGGCTACAAGACCGCCGACATCGCCGGCGATTACGAGATGGTGACGCACGACAAGTCCAGCTATTTCAAGGGCCCGAAGAAGGTCACCGATAAGACGAGCACCGACTATCGCGGCGTGAACAAGCCCATCAACATCACCCTGAAGGAAGACGGCACCGTGACCGGCGACCAGACGGGCACTTGGGAGGCCGTGGAAGGCACCAACCAGATGACGCTTAAGCTCACCGGCGACGAGGGCGAAGTCACGTATTCCGGCGCGTTCGACAAGCTTCCGCGAGACAAGGATCGCAAGGCAGTCATGACCTTCAGCGCTCTGGGCACGAACAATCTGTGCATTTGGGGGTCGCAGAAGTGAGTGAAAACGGCACAACAACCGTGAATGCTGCAGTGCAATCGTCTGCAGAACCACTATCTGCGGCACCGGCCACCTCGCCCAACGGCATCGAGCACACGCTCGCCAACGGTCGGGTGGCCGTGCACGATCCCGCAATCGTCGAGGAAAACGGTGTCTACTATCTGTTCGGCACGCATCGTCGGTGCGCGCGCAGCACGGATATGGTGCATTGGGAGCGGTTCGATAACAATCTGAGCCGCGACCCGTACGCGCTGCTCGGCGATATTTGGCAGGCATGGCCGAAACAGGATTCCAATCCCGACCTGCTCGGCAACACGTGGGCGCCCGACGTGATCTGGAACGAGACCATGGGCAAGTGGTGCATGTACCTGTCGGTGAACGGCGACCAGTTCCGCTCGGTGATCGTGCTGTTGACCGCCGACCATGTGGACGGCGACTGGACGTACGTGGGGCCGGTGGTATATTCCGGTTTCGACGAGAGCAACCTGTGGAACACCGACGTGCCGAAAGTGCTGGAACTTGAGCCCAAAACCGATGGCACCGTCGGCTATGACCTGACCCGCTACCTGTCGCTCAAAGACACGCGCATCAACGCCATCGACGCGGCGCCCGCATTGTGCGAGCACGGCGAAATGTGGATGAGTTTCGGTTCATGGTTCGGCGGCATCTGGATGTTCAAGCTCGATCCGGAAACCGGCTTGCGCGATTATTCCGTGCGATACCCGCTGGTCAAGGATTCCTCCGATCCTTATTACGGCGTGAAAGTGGCCGGAGGCTACTGGAATTCCGGCGAAGGATCGTACTTCATTCGTGAAAACGGATGGTGGTATCTGTTCATGTCGTACGGCTGGCTTGGGCGCACCGGCGGATATCAGATTCGTCTGTTCCGTTCAAAATCGCTGCTTGGCCCGTACGTGGACCAGAACGGCAATCCCGCGATTTCGTACGGTGAGATTCCCGACAATCAGGAGCGCGGCACCGGCATTCGATTGACGTCTTCCGTACAGTGGGATGGCGGTCCGGCAGAGCTTGCCGATGTCGAAGTCTCGCAGGGGCATAATTCCGCCATTCGTCGGTCGAAGGACGGTCGCATGTTCCTCGTCTACCACACCCGTTTCGCGGAACGCTTTAGCGAGGGCGATGATGAAGATTACGAATCTCACGTACGCGAATTACTGCCGACTTCCGACGGCTGGCTGGTTGCGGCACCGTACGAATACCGCGGTTCCGTTGCCGTCGCGCCGACCGGCATTGCCGATATCACAGGCGATTACAACGTTGTACTTCATGATCAGCATACGTTCTTCAACGGCAAGCAAGAGGATGATGGCACGTACGTTGGCATCAATCGTCCGACGCGATATACGTTCCATGAGGACGGGCGGATCACCCGGGGTGAAATCGTAAGTTTCTTCGATACTCCCGACGCGAATCTGCCGAGGTCGACGGACGGGCCGATCACCTGCGGATCGTGGAAACCGCTTTCCGGCGCCGTGAACGGATTCAACTGTTGCGCAAGCGACGCGGAAATCCGATTGGACGACGTGACCTACATTGCACGGTTCGCAACACTCCCCCGCGAGATCGACGGCAAGCCGGTCATGACGTTCTCCGCAATCGGCAACAATGTCTGCATTTGGGGATCGCAATCCTGAATTTCCGAGTTTCCGAATAATCCGGAAAAACTGGAAAATCCGGAAACTCGGGAATCCTATGAAATCAAAAAGCAAAGGGCTTGTGACGTACTCGCAAGTACATCACAAGCCCTTCAGCTACGAGAACCGAAAACCCGCGGAAATCAGCGCTCGGAACGGTTGATGGCCGAAATAATGGCCTTCAGCGAGCTGGTGACGATGGACGTGTCAATGCCGACGCCCCACACGATCCGCGGATCCTCTTCCTCACCGATCTGGCATTCCACGTAGGAGGCGGCCATGGCGTCGGTGCCGACGGACATGGTGTGCTCCACGTAATCCATCACGGAAGCCTCGATGCCGAAGTTGCTCAGCGCGTTCAGGAAAGCGGCAAGCGGGCCGTTGCCCATGCCGGAAACCTCACGCTCCACCGGCTCATCAACGCCGACGTTCACGCCACGGTCAAGAATCCTGGCCTTCAGCACGGTATCGGAACCATCTTCACCGGACGACACCGACACCTTCAGCAGCTTCAGACGGCCCCACTGCTCGAGGGAGTCGTCCTTGCTATCGCCGACCACGGCACCAGCCGCAGTAGCGCCGGACTCTTCGACCGGCAGATACTCGTCCTTGAACAGACGCCAAATATCCTCGTCCTTGACTTCCTTCTTGGTCTCATCGGCGTACGCCTGCACAACCTTGTCGAACTCGACCTGCAGACGCTTCGGCAGATCAAGGTTGTGGTTGGTCTTCAGCAGGTAGGCCATGCCGCCCTTGCCGGACTGGGAGTTCACGCGGATGATGGCCTCGTACGTGCGGCCGATATCCTTCGGATCGATCGGCAGGTACGGCACCAGCCACACGAAGCTGTCCAAATCGGCACCGGCACGATCGGCGGCCACCTGACGAGCCTCAAGACCCTTCTTGATGGCATCCTGGTGAGAACCGGAGAAGGCGGTGAACACGAAATTGCCGGCATACGGGTGACGCTCGGAAATCTTCAGCTGGTTGCAGTACTCAACCGTCTTGCGAATCTCAGGAACGTTGGAATAATCGATCTGCGGATCGATGCCCTGCGTGAGGAAGTTCAGACCAAGCGTGACCAGATCGACGTTGCCGGTGCGCTCGCCGTTGCCCAGCAGGCAGCCTTCGACACGATCGGCACCGGCAAGCACGGCCAGCTCGGTGGCGGCCACGCCCATGCCCTCATCGTTGTGCGGGTGCAGCGACAGCACCACGGCGTCGCGCGGCACCAGATTGTTCGACACGTATTCCACCTGATCGGCGAACACGTTCGGAGTGGTCATTTCCACCGTTGCCGGCAGATTGATGATCATCGGATGCTCCGGAGTCGGCTTGATCACGTCGATCACCGCATTGCACACCTCAACGGCGTACTCCGGCTCGGTGCCGGTGAAGGATTCCGGAGAATACTCGTAATACAGGTCGATGCCCTGGGCTTCGCCCTCAAGCTCCTTGCACAGGGTGGCCGCGTCGGTGGCGAGCTTCTTGATGCCGGCTTTATCCTTGCGGAACACGACCTCGCGCTGCAGCACGGACACGGAGTTATAGAAGTGCACGACGGCGCGCTTGGCACCCTTCAGGCACTCGTAAGTCTTGCGAATC
>ERZ841116.832-NODE-832-length-19239-cov-2.358319_pt1 | contig 19239 bp, 15 predicted proteins | sample MGYA00519875_ERZ841116 | MGnify/ENA primary metagenome ERZ841116 (study PRJEB31850, sample SAMEA3708889) | human gut metagenome | biome: human gut; feature: human-associated habitat; material: faeces | place: China | collected 2014 ... | reverse complement strand
AAAGTTAGAAAGAACTAATGTAAGTAAGCTTTAAAATAATGGAGGATTGTTGTGATAAATTTTAGAAAAAAAGCAGTTGCGATGTTACTGGCCACTGTGTTCACTGCAGGAAGGCTTTCTGGATGTGGAGCATCAGGGGATATAGAGAAAAGTAAGAATGATAGTAGAAAGGCTGTGGAGCAGACAACACAGGCAGAAGCGGATACAAATAGTAAGACTCAAAATGAAGAGGACAAATCAGAATCAAGAGATATTTTTGCGATGGATACGTATATGACGTTAACGGCTTACGGGAAGAATGCCAGAAAAGCATTAGATGAGGCGGTTGATGAGATTAACAATATTGAACAGCTTGTTTCTACAGGAATTGACAGCAGTGAAGTTTCACAGATTAATGAGAATGGAAAAGGTTCTGTCTCAGAAACAACCGGGTATCTGATTAAGCGTTCAAAAGAGATTTATGACAGCACGAATGGAGTGTTTGACATTACGATTTACCCGATTATGCAGGCGTGGGGGTTCCCGACGGAGAACTATTGTGTTCCTGGAAAGAAAGAGCTGAAGAAGTTAAGGGGACTGATGGGAGCAGATCACGTTTTATATGATGAGAAAAAACAGGAGGTCACTTTAAATAAGGAAGGAATGAAGATTGACCTTGGTGGAATTGCGAAAGGATATACTTCTTCAAAAGTAATGGATATTTTTAAAGAAAATGGGATTTCTAGTGCAGTGATCAGTCTTGGTGGTAATGTACAGACACTAAATGGAAAGCCAGATGGTTCTGACTGGAGAGTGGCGGTTGAGAATCCGGCAGATACGGGAAGTTATATTGGAGTACTTTCCATAAAGGATAAGGCAGTGATTACTTCTGGAGGATATGAGCGTTATTTTAAGCAGGACGGCAAAACATATCATCATATTATTGATCCGGCTACCGGATATCCGGCAAATAATGGTCTGACTTCTGTTACGATTGTATCAGATGACGGAACACTTGCAGACGGTTTGTCCACATCATTATTCATTATGGGACCGGAAAAAGCACAGAAATACTGGAAAGAACACAGTGATGAGTTTGACACGATTCTTGTAAAAGATGACGGAAGCATTCTAGTTTCAGAGGGACTCGCAGAGTATTTTACCAGTGAGTCTGATTTTACGATAATAAAAAAATAATGATACAAAAAATTTCTCATAAAATCAAGTACAAAAAGATTTCGAGAATATAAGAATACAAGAGTACAGGAATACAAGAATACATTCAAAAAGAAAGGGAGATATGATGAGAGAAAAGTGGAAAAAATATGTTGAAAAATTTAAAAGTCTTGGTGATAAGGTTTCAGGTGTGAAAGGAATTACAGCGGTAATTCCGGCGGTTTGCCTGGCGGTTCTTATGGTGACGGTACTTACCGGATACAAAACCCCACAGGCAAAAAAGTATGAAGCTTCAGAGACAGAAGACATCAGTCAGATTAAGGAAGCGCTTGCGAAGGAAAGTACGGCAGCAACGGCAGAAACAACGAAAAAGAATACAACAAAGAAGGGAAAGAAGGGGGCTATTGATGTAAAAGATGGAACGTATAAAGGTTCTGCAAACGGATATGGCGGAAAAGTTACAGTAAATGTTACTGTAAGCAAAAAGACGATGACAGCGATTGATGTTGTCAGTGCTCCGGGTGAGACGGATTCTTTCTTTCAGCGTGCAAAAGGGGTTATTGATGAGATGCTTACGGCACAGAGCACAGATGTAGATGTCGTGTCCGGAGCAACATACAGTTCAAATGGAATTATCAGTGCAGTAAAAAATGCCCTGACAGGGGCAGCAGACAGCGGAACACCGGCATCAACATCAGCAGGTGCTTCAGGTGGAAGTTCTTCACCGGCAGGTGGTTCTTCTTCTGTCTCAACAGTACAGGATGCATCTGCCTACGCAGATGGAACATATTATGGAACAGGAACCGGATTTTCCGGAGCACTTACAGTAGAAGTAGTGATAAGCGGAGGAAAGATTTCTTCCATACAGATTATTGATACTTCCGATGGAGATAGTTATATTCAGAGCGCTTCGGGATTGATTTCCAATATTATTGCAACTCAAAGTACAAATGTAGATACCGTATCAGGAGCGACCTACAGTTCAGTAGGAATTATTGAGGCAGTCAGAAATGCATTAAGTCAGGCAGTAATTTCTTCTGATGGAAATTCTAATTCACAGAATACCAATTCATCCTCAAATGGAAGCGGACAGAACAGCAATAACAGCAATGACAATACAACAGCAGAAGCTGGAAAATTCCCATATAAAGAGGGCGTTTATTATGGAACAGCCGAAGGGTATCTTGATGATATTAAAGTAGCAATTGTCATTCAGGATAAGACCTTAAAAGCAGTTGTGATTGTAGAAGAAAATGACGATGAGACCTTCTTTAAGCGTGCAAGAACAGTTGCAGAAAATATGGTGAAAAAACAGACGGTAGATGTGGATGTTGTATCAGGAGCAACTTATAGCTCAAAAGGAATTATCGGTGCGGTAAAAGAAGCATTAAAAGAAGCCGAAAAAGCAACAAAAGGCGAGAATGATAACAGCAATAACAATAATAATAATAATAATAATAACAACAGCAATAATAATAACGGAAACAACAGTAACAATAACGGTAATAACAACAATAACGGAAACGATAATAATGGCAATGATAACAATGGCGGAAATAATGGAGATAATGAAAATCCAGATGAGACAAAGTATATTTATGCCGATGGAGAGTACACCGTGATTGTACCGTGCCTTCCAAATGAAGATGGAGATTTTGAAGCATATAGTCTTACAATGAAAGTTACGATTTCAAAAGATAAGATTACAGATATTTCCGAAATTAAAGGCGATGGAAGTTCAGACAATGACGCTTACATAAAACGGGCAGTACAGGGAACTTCCAAACTTCCTGGTGTGGTAACACAGATCCTTGAAAAAGGAACGCTGGAAGAGATTGATACGGTTTCAAGAGCAACCTGTTCTTCTAACTCCATTTTAGAGGGCTGTAACCTTGCGTTAGAGACAGCAAAGAAAGTACAGTCCGGTGAAGATACTGGAGAGGATTCGGATCAGGAGAATGACTCCAATCAGAATACAGAAGAAAATGCAGGAGACGAAACACCATGAAATCACTTTTAGTCAGATTTATCAATGTGGCAGTAATTGCCATAGCAATTGTCGGTTATAACGGGATTTTAACGAACAGAGAGAAAACCGATGAAATTGCAAAATTAGATGCGCAGTTAGAAAGTGAAAAACTTGCAAGAAAAAATGCAGAAGAACAGGTTGCGCAGGGAAAATCAAAAGATACACAGGCGGATGCAGATGCTTCAGAGGAAAGCGAAGGTGCTTATAAAGACGGCACTTATGAAGGAGAAGCGGATGGATTTGGCGGACCGATTCAAGTAAAAGTAACTGTGGAAAATGGTGAAATTACGGATATTGAAGTGGTATCTGCGGAAAAAGAAGATGGAGCTTATCTGACAATGGCAATGGATGTGATTCCAAATTTAATTGAGGCTCAGTCAGCCGATGTCGATACGATAAGCGGAGCAACATTTAGTTCTACCGGAATCATCAATGCGGTGGAAGCAGCATTAGAAGAGGCGGTGTAGGTAGAATGAAAAAGATAGATGTAAAAAACCTTTCAAAAAAACAAAAAAAACAATTAAATACCTGGCTTCGGGCAGTGATTCAGTTGTTATATTTCCTGTTTTTACCATCAGCCTTTACTGCAGCGTTTGGTGGCGTAAAATATATGTTTACGCAGATTGGAGTGGAAGCAAAGATTGAGCTGACTTCCTTTGTGGCAGTTTTACTTGTCTTATGCGCTTACACAATTGTATTTGGGCGTTTCTTTTGTGGATTTGCCTGTGCATTTGGAAGTTTGGGAGACGCACTGCATGCGATGTATTTAAAAATCTGTAAAAAACTTAAGAAAAAACCGGTTTCCCTGAAAAAAGAATGGGAGCAATGGCTGATTTTACTAAAATATGTACTACTGGCAGGGATTGTGCTTGCGTGCTTCTTTGGCGTCTATGGAAATGCAAGAGGAACAAGTCCATGGGATGTATTTTCCATGATTCATGCAGGAAACTTCCGGCTTTCGGCTTATAAAATCGGAATTGCGGTGCTGATTCTTCTTATGATTGGAATGGCATTCATAGAACGCTTCTTCTGTAGATTCTTTTGTCCGATGGGAGCAATTTTTTCTTTGCTTCCGATTTTACCGTTCTTTTCTCTTGAGAGAAAAAGAGAAAGTTGTATAAAAGGATGCAGTAAATGTACAAGAAGCTGTCCTGCAAAGATTGAGTTAAGAGAAGCAAAAACAAGTATCGTACAGGGTGAATGTTTCCAGTGCCAGAAATGTATTGATACGTGTCCAAAAGGCAATATCCGCTGCGGGGTAAAGGAACTTCACGGAAATGAAATCCTCTTTACGCTGTTCCGTGCTGTATTTCTGCTGACACTGCTGTTATGGGCTGGCATCTGATTCAGAATAAGGAAAACTATATGAAGAAAAAAGATCTGATTCTGGCAGGCGCCGTTCTGCTCCTGGCTGGAATCCTTGCCCTGGCGCTTCGGCTGCCGAAAACGGAAAATGGAAATACCATGAAAGTCACGGTGGACGGCGAGGTCTACGGAACGTATTCACTCGCAGAAAATCAGACCGTGAAAATTCAGACGGGTCACGGAACGAATGTCCTGGTGATTGAAAACGGAAGTGCCCATATGGAAGAAGCTGACTGCCCGGACGGCTACTGCAAAAGACAGGGTACGATTTCCCGGGTAAATGAGACGATCGTGTGCCTGCCGCATAAGCTGGTTGCGGAGGTAGAAAGTGACGGATCCACAACGGACGACGCCGACGATGCGCCGGATGTGATTGTAAAATAATACCAGCTTAGAAGAAAGGAATTGGAATTTATGAGAGACAGCCGCACTGCAAGCAGAAAAATTGCCTTATGCGCCATGCTGATGGCACTTGCCATGATCTTCAGTTATGTGGAGGTACTGATCCCGATCAACCTCGGTGTTCCTGGAATCAAACTCGGCATTGCCAATCTGGTTGTAGTCGTCGGCCTCTTTTTCCTTCCGGCAGGGGAAGTCCTGATGATTTCCGTCGCCCGCATTCTTCTGATGGGGTATCTGTTCGGAAATGGAATGTCCATCCTTTACAGCCTTGCCGGCGGGCTTTTGAGCTTTCTTGTGATGCTTCTGCTGAAACACATCAAGGGCTTTAGTATCACCGGCGTAAGTATTGCAGGAGGCGTGACGCACAATGTCGCGCAGATCTGCGTGGCGGCTCTCGTGGTGCAGAACCGCAAACTGTTCTATTATCTGCCGGCGCTTCTCGTGGCCGGAGTCATCACCGGAATGCTGATCGGAATCCTTTCGGACCGCATTCTTTCTGCGGTAAAACGCGATGGACGAAAGAGTTCTTCGCGGTGAAAACTCCATATCTACGGAATTTTTTCTGTGTGGGAACGAAAATCATCCCACAAACTTCACAGTATCGGATCATTAAATAGTAAAAATACTCAATAAGCAGAATCTGTGCCTCTTTTGAGAAAAAATAATCAGTTAAGAGTTAGACAAAACGATCAAAAATTAGTAGAATAATCTACGGTTAGTTAAAACAATTATTGATTAGTGAAAACTAATATAATAATGAAGGACAGTTTTGCCCCTGTTTTTCCTGCAAAACTGTGGAAAAGGAAAAAGGAGGAAGTTATGATCAAAAGAAAAGAACTTCAGAAAAAATCATTAGCAGCCGTAATGGCAGCTTCCATGACCATGAGCCTGCTCCCGGGAACTGTACTGGCGGATTCCACAAGCGGCGTGTTGGCAGATGGTACTTATGAGTCTACCGCTCATGTTACTAGAACAGTAGAAGATGATGAGGATGAGAATGCATGGGATGAATATGACGTTAATGTCAAAATTACAGTTGCAGATGGCAAATTCTCTGACATTGCAGTAACGCCTGGCTCTGGATACAATACAGAGAATGCCACATATTTCAAAAAAGCAGCTACAAACAGCAAAGGATTCAAAACGAAACTTCTTGGAAAAGATGCAACGATTGAAAACATTGAAGGATGGGATATTGTATCGGGTGCAACCAGAACTTCGAATGCAGTAAAAACCGCGGCTCTTGCAGCAACCCAAAAAGCAGCCCCGACTCCAGAAGCAGTAGACACCACAGCACTTGAAAAAGCAATCGCAGATGCCGAATCATTAAAGGAAGCTGACTACACCGCAGACTCCTGGAAAGCTGTCCAGACTGCTCTTACCGCAGCAAAATCTGCTCTTTCTGCAAAAGAATCCCAGAGCGCTGTTGATACCGCGAAAGATGCGCTGAATACTGCAGTAAAAGGTCTTGTTAAAGCACCGACTCCGACGGCGACCCCGACAGCAACGCCAACCGCAACCCCAACGGCGACCCCGACCGAGACTCCAACTGAGCAGGTGGCTTACGTTCTGATGAACATTCCGTATGATGAATTTTATGCTGCAGATGTAAACAACTCTGTTCCAGTGGATGTATTTTCTTCCGCAACGAAGAGCAAAACAAGAACAGCCACTCTTGCCGGTGGTTCTTATCATACCAATGCAGATGGAAGTGCAATCAATGGAATTACCTTCCCTGTTAAAGTAACAGGAGTGGATCTTTCCAAATTTAAGAAAGTAACAGATTCTGATTCTGTAAGTATTACAGTAACAAACCGTGGTCAGACATCTACACAGACATACACCGGAAAAGACGCCTTATTTGAAAACTCAGACTATGCATATTATGTATTAAGCGAAGCACCTTCTTACTACAAAGAAGCAACGGTAAATGCAGATGGCTCTCTTTCTTTTGGAAAAACAGTTGGAACTGCAATTGAACTGACCAATGTATCTCCGGAATTTATGACTGAATCAAGCTATGGAGATTATCAGCTGGATCTCGACGGACTGGAGAACACGATTGATGTTGGAACCGATCAGATCTATGGTGTTATTGTCAGCACAAAAGAAGGCAATGACTATGGTATGCGTCATGTGGAAAATATCTGGCGCGGAACAGAGCTGGCATGGTCAACTGGATTTACAACACAAGTACATGGATGCCCGACTTCTTCTGCACATTACAAGAGCATGATGGGACAGCATATCAATAAGGTTACTTATTATACCAGCAAAGGAATCTACACGATTCCAGTGAATGATATTTTTGTTCCAACAAAATTTGAATCAAGTGTATCCGTAGAAGACGCTTCTCTTTCCGCTGGAAAGACAACGATGACCGTAACCGGACTTCCGGCTGATTATGATGCAGAATATTCCGTAGATGGTCTGGATGGATTTACAGTAGACGGAAATACCATTTCTTATTCCGCAAATGCGAAAAAAGGAATGTATACTCTGACGATTCATGATAAAAAAGGTGTTTATGCAGATCTGACACAGAGCTTTACTCTGTATACAGATGCAATGCCGGCTGCTTACAACGAAAAAGGAAGTGCTCCGGCGCTTGTAAAAGCAGAGAATGCATCAGAAGATGACTTTGCTGATTATATCAAGAACATCACTTCGGTAAAAGTAAATGGAAAAGAATATGCAGCAACTGGAAAACGGAAAATAATTCTGATCAAAGAAGACGGTACGCTTGATCTGACAGCTGCCGCTTTTGCAGAAGGAAATAAATTTGAAATCGAAGTAACTGCAACAGGTTACAAGACGCTTTCCTTTACTTATGAGAAGAAAGAAACAACATATAAATATGTATATGCAGGTCTTACCTGGGCTGAGTATTGGGCAGCAGAAGGAGTTCAGGCGGCAGGAAGCGACGCTGGTTCGGATGAAACTGACGGTCGCAAAGAAAGTGATAAAGGCGCTTTTGATGTTGTAACCCGTGCGACCACAAACCATGGACTGCACAGAGGAAGCTTCCAGTGCGCAGCGACTATCTACATGAAAGATGGCACAACCTATGATGTGGCATATTATACCGCAGCAACCACGGCAGTTCTGACCAACGGCGAGACCGTAACTTACGATAAGAGCCAGATTGATCATTATGAAGTAAAAGGTCTGAAATATGTGCCTGTAAAAGTTTCGGAAGATGATTACGAAGATTTTTGCAAAAAGCATGTTGTGGTAGAAAACGGCGGAACACTTTCCGGTGGATTTTCTGAAAATAAACTGCAGAGCTATACAGGCCTGGTTGCAGATGTAACAGAAAACACAAACGGTCTGAAGATAGCAGTGAAAAATGCAGATGGAAGCTTCTCCTTCTCTGCAAGAACAACAGGAAGTGAATCCGGAATCAAAGATCAGGCGCTGAAGACAGCTCCGGATGCTGAGACCGTAGGACTGACCGTGAAAGAAGCCAAAGGTTCTTATGGAGAATTCCTTCGCGTAGATTTAACGGGAGATTACGGCGATCTGGCTGCTAATCTGCAGACCGTAACCTGGACTTATTACGGTGATGATTCCACTTATACGAATGCAAAAGCAACGTATGGAACAAAATTCGCAGCAGATAACTGGATGCATAAAGTAATGGGAATCCAGCTTGGCCTTACCGATTCCCTGCGCTGCACTTTACCGGAGGGAACGGATGGAACCGGTTATTGGAAGATTACGATTCATGCACTTGGCTATGCTTCCTACACTTTTGAAGCAACCAAAGCGAACATTGTAGGAGCTGATCCGGTAGAGAGCACAGCAGCACTGGAAGAGGCAATTGCAAAGGCAGATGCACTGAATAAAGATCTTTACACGGAAACTTCCTGGAATAATATGCAGACAGAATTGGCAGAAGCAAAAGAAGCATTGGAGAAAAAACAGAGCCAGGGAACCGTAGATGAAGCAACCGAGCATCTGAATGCAGCCATCGAAGCTCTGCAGTCCCAGTATGTATTAATGAATATTCCGTATGCAGCGTTCTATCAGGCAGAGGTTCATAATGATGTTCCGGTAGATGCGTTTACTTCCGCAACAAAGAATAAAACAAGAACCGCGTCTCTTTCCGGCGGATCTTATCATGTGAATGCAGACGGAAGCGACATCACAGGTATTACCTTCCCGGTAAAAGTAACAGAGGGTATGGATCTTAGCAAATACACGAAAGTGACAGATGAGGATTCTGTAGAAATCACCGTTACCAACCGTGGACAGACATCCACCACAACGTATACCGGAAAAGATGCACTGTATGAGAATGCAAGCTATGCATATTACACTTTACATGAGGTTCCGTCTTATTACAAAGAAGCATCTGTAGATGCAGACGGCAATGTAACCTTTGGTGCTGTTCAGGGAACCGAGGCAGCAAAGCTGGAAAATGTAACGGCAGAGCTCTCCACTAACAGCAAATACGGTGATTATCAGCTGGATCTGGATGGTCTTATTGATACCATCAAAGCAGGCGAAGATACCGTATATGGTGTTGTTGTCAGCACAAAAGAGGGCAACGATTACGGAATGCGTCATCTGGAGAATATCTGGAGAGTGTCTGAGCTGGCATGGAGCACTGGATTTACGACAAGCGTTCATAACTGCCCGACCTCCTCGGAACATTACAAGAGCATGATGGGACAGACCATCAACAAAATTACCTATTACACCAGCAAGGGAATTTACGAAGTCGACGCAGATGTATATGTACCGGTTAAGTTTGCATATGAATTTTCTGTAGAGAATGCGTCTGTCACATCTGGAAATGCTTCTGTTAAACTGGAAGGGCTGCCGGATGATTACGATGCTGTCTATACAGTAGAAGGTCTGACGGGAACCGTGTCCGGTGATACTCTGTACTTCAAGAATGCAGAGAAAGGTTCTTATACATTGACTGTCAGCGATAAGAATGGTAAATATGCAGATCTTTCCGCAGACTTTATCCTTTACACGGAAGAGATGCCGGCAGCATTTAACGAAGATACGACAACACCGGGTCTGCTTAAGAACGGGGATGCAACAGATGAAGAGTTTGCAGATTATCTGAAGAACATTACCTCTGTTACTGTAAATGGAAAAGCATATGCAGCAAGCGGAAGAGGAGCTGTTGTACTGTTCAATGAGGATGGTTCCTTAAAGACAGATGCAGCACCGTTCGCAGAGGGCGATTCCTTTGAAATTACAGTTTCTTCACTGGGATATCAGGATCTTAGCTTCACCTGGAAGAAATCAGCAGAAGAGCCGACTCCTACTCCTACAGAGACCCCAACCGTAACCCCGACCGAGACTCCGACTGTTACCCCGACGGAAACCCCGACCGTAACCCCAACTGAGACTCCGACGGTTACACCTACAACAGCACCAACCACAACCCCGACGACTGCTCCTACCACAATACCTACGACGCAACCGACGAAGACCCCGACAAGCACCCCGAAAGCAACATCTACTCCGCTTGCAAGTAATAAAGTATCCAATACTTCTACTTCCAAGAAGAGCGATAATGCAAAGACCGGTGATGCTACCAACATCTGGGGATGGGTAAGCATGGCAGTTGCATCTCTTGGTGCCGGCGGACTTGGATTCAAACTCCGCGGCAGAAAGAAAAACGAAGACGAAGAGTAATTCAGAACAAGATGACTGAAAAATTCTTCTGATCATAAGAACCCACAGCCCCTTCCGATCCAGATTTTCTGGCGGAGTGGGCTGTGGGTTTCTTTACATAAAAACAGAAAATTTTTTCTTGAAACAGAAGACAATTCGTGCGATGATAATACTGTGCTTTTTTGCACATGCAGCACAATGGAGGTGACTTAGAAAACATGACAGCAAAACTGTTGGAAAAACATATTACCGATACAATTCGGGAATGGCAGGTGAAGATCGGCTATGAGGGCGGTACGATGAAGCTCTACTACCCGGCGGAGTCCCTGCGCCGTTCCCTCTCTTTAGACGAAACAGAAGACCTGGATGCGGCACTTGCCGCGTTCTGTAAGGAAGTACAGCCGCGTCTTGGAACACTTGCGATTTCAGCGGTCAAGGACCGCTACTGTATGGAAATCCCGGAGGAGGGATGTTCTTATATCGAGCGGAAAATCCCTGTTCCGGAGCTCCTGCAGAACCTTCTGCAGGTGATCACAACGCCTGGAAACACAATGGAACAGGTTCGAAACTGCTTTTCTTCCTATGCAGAGAAAATGCATACTACCGTGGAAGAAAACGCATCCGAGGAGCATGAGATGGGCCATGTATTTTCTTTTTCAGACCCGTCTGTAGATGAATACTGTTACTGTGTTGAAGAAAATGAATTCGGCCTGACGTATCACCGTTTTTCACGGGAAGATTACGAGGCTTTATAAATAAAAGGAGGATATACACCATGGAATTTACAAAACTGCTGGAAGAAAGAAGAAGCATCCGCGCGTTTGATCCGGAGAAGCACGTAACCGCAGAGCAGATCCAGGAGATCGTACAGGCAGCGATTCAGGCACCATCCTGGAAAAACTCACAGACAACACGGTACTATGCCCTTGTAACACCGGAGAAAGTCGAAGAATTTTCCGCAAAATGCCTTCCAGAATTCAATCAGAAGAGTTCAAAGGGAGCCGCACTTGTCGTAACAGCATTCGTAAAAGACCGCTCCGGCTTCACGCAGGACGGAACACCGGACAATGAAGTCGGAAACGGCTGGGGCTATTACGATCTTGGCCTGCATGACGAAAACTTCATTCTGCGCGCAAGAGAACTTGGCCTCGACACCCTGATCATGGGTATCCGTGATGAGAAAGCTATCCGTGAAGCCCTCTCCATTCCGGAGAATGAGCTTCTTGGTGCTGTCATTGCTGTCGGCTACCGTGCCATCAACCCGGACAAGCCGAAACGTAAAACCGTGGACGATATCTTAAAACTGTTCTAAATCCGGCGCATCCGTGTGAAGACGTGCGCGGTACTTTCCAGGCGGGAATCCAAAGAACCGGGAAAACTGCTTGCTGAACGCATAGACATCGCCATATCCGACAAGACCGGCAATTTCCTTCATCGGTACGCCGCCCTCGAGAAGAATACGGGCCTGCTCCATTTTCTTCCTGGTGCGGTACCGTGCAGGAGAGACGCCGGTCTGTTTTTTAAATACTTTTCGAAACGTCTCATAACCGATCTGGAGTGACCGGGCAAGCTCTTCGAGAGAAATTTCTTCATCAAGATTCTGCGAGAGCATATCGCAGGCGGCCTCGATCGGATCCCGCTGCAGATTCACCCGGTGCGCATGGTAGCCGTACATTCGCAGAATCTCTTTTTCCATCTCCGGAATCCGCAAAGGCAGCAGACTGTCCGGTGTGGCCTTTAACGACTGCAGAAGCTTCTGATACCGCTCGAGATCGCCGGGAAGCAACTCTGCCTTTAACACCGGCTCCCGGTTCAGAACCGAAAGCGAGCAGAAAGAATCAAAAAACGGTTTCCCAATCGAGATAAAAAATTCCAGCCATTTCCCATCGGGATCTACGCGTGTGGAATGCGGCACACCCGGCAGACGCTGAACCAGACTTCCCGCCTGCAGCGGATAGGAGGTGCCGTCCTCGGCAATATATTCCCCGCTCCCGCGCAACAGCACGAAACAGCTGTAATACTCGTTCGAAAAATGATACTGCGAGCGGTCCGCCGTCTCTTTCCGCATAAAACCGCACGCCAGAATCCCGTTCTTCATTTCATTTCCAATACAGCGATAGATAACATCGCTCTTTTCTATTTTTGCAAGCAGATATTCCGGTATCATACGACTTCTCCTTTGCTTTCCCATTTTGGATAAAAGAAACACCAGATCAACTATTTCTCATCCACGTGCAGTGTTTTATACTGAATCATAAGATAACTGCATAAATCTTCTGAAAATCACAGATGTATTATATCACAGGAAAGCAAAAAAGGAACACCAATCTGGATAAAAAGAAGAGAGGCGGTCGGAAAATGCGAAAGCAAAGGCAAGGAGGATTTCAAGAACATGAGACAGACAAGAGACTGGGAAAATCAGTATATAACGCAGAAAAATCGTTATCCGATGCATACGCCGTACGGTGCGTATGAGACGGTAGAGCAGGCGCCGGAAATCGGAACGCGTCCCGCTTTGTAATGGATCTGAACGGATACTGGAAATTCAAAATGTATCCGTCACCGGAAGCGGTGGAAGCATTTTATGAAGAGAATTTCGATCACGCAGCGTGGGATACGATTCCGGTGCCGTCCAACTGGGAACTGCAGGGATATGGAAAGCCGGTTTACACCAATATGCTGTATCCGTTCAAACGGGAGGCAAACGGCGAAGCATTTGAGATCGAGATTACCGAAGGCACCTACGAGCTGAATGCGCCGTACGTACCGGAGAAAAATCTGACTGGCTGCTATTTCAGAACCTTTGAGGTTCCAACAGACTATATCGGCCGACAGCTTCTCATCGATTTCGGCGGTGTGGAGTCCTGCTTCTATCTCTGGGTCAACGGAAAACAGGTGGGGTATTCCCAAGACAGCAAAGTGAACGCGGAATTTGACATCACCGAATATGTGCAGGAGGGAACGAACACCCTCGCCGTACAGGTAATGCGCTACTGTGACGGTACTTACCTGGAAGATCAGGATTACTGGCACCTGTCCGGTATCTACCGCGATGTCCGCCTCGTATCGAAACCGGTGCAGCACATCCTGGACTACAAGGCAGAGACACTGTTCACACACCCGGATTACACGAAAGCTACTCTCTCTGTCACGATCTGGCCGGACAACTCCAAACCGCTGTACGGCGAGTATCATGCCAAAGTGACGCTGTATGACGAAGAACAGAACAAAGTAACCGAGATGGCTTCGAGACCGTTTTCTGAGTGCGGCTTCTATCTGATGCCGAAATTCATCGCAACCGTTACTGCTCCTGTAGAGAACCCGGCACTCTGGACGGCAGAGACCCCGACACTTTATACCCTCGTTGTCGAGCTGCAGAACAACGAGAATGAGACGGTTGATATCGAGAGCTGCAAAGTCGGCTTCCGCCAGGTGGAGATCAACAGCCGCGGCGTTCTGACCCTGAACGGCAAGCGCCTTGTGATCCGCGGCGTAGACCGCCACGATTTTTGCGCCGAGACGGGACGTACCGTTTCTGAGGAGCAGATGCGAAAAGAAATTGCTGTGATGAAACGCCTGAATTTCAACGCTGTTCGTACCAGCCATTATCCGAATTCCGTGAAATGGTATGATCTATGTGACGAGCTCGGCATTTACCTTGTCGACGAGGCAAATCTTGAGACTCACGGTTACGGCGGACAGCTCAGTGCATCCGCTGAGTGGACAGCCGCTTATCTGGAGCGTGCAACCCGTATGGTACTGCGTGATAAAAACCATCCTTCCATCGTCTTGTGGTCCCTTGGAAATGAATCCGGTGCCGGGGCGAATCATGCCGCGATGCACGGCTGGATCCGCGAATACGACAAGACAAGATACGTTCAGTATGAGTCCGGCAACCCAAAGAGTAATATTTCCGACGTTATCTGCCCAATGTATCCGACGATGAGCTGGCTTGAGGATGTGATGGCAGACGATTCCGATCTCCGCCCGTTCATCATGTGCGAATATGCGTATGCAAAGAGCAACAGCAATGGAAACTTCAAGGAGTTCTGGGACTATGTCAATAAATACCCGCGTTTCCAGGGCGGCTTTATCTGGGATTTCGCGGACAAGGCGATTGCGATCCACGAGGAGGACGGAAATATCAAATACGGCTACGGCGGAGCGTTCGGAGAGGATGTGACCGATCCGGTTCCGGATATGTGTCTGAATGGTGTTGTCTTTGCCGATCTTTCCTATAAACCGGGCGCCTATGAGGTGAGAAACGGCCAGTCCCCGGTTACGATTGAGCAGGTGAAAAATCCATATACCGGCGAAACTATATGGGTGCTGGCAAACCGCTACCATCCCCTCGATCTTTCTCATCTGCAGGTGCGTTATGAAATTGTGCAGAACGGCGAAACGCTTGCCAAAGGCAGCTATCCGACATTTTACACGGCAGCCGGAACAACAGAGACGCTTCCGCTTCCGGAGCTTCCGGAACAACTGCATGGCGAGGCGTATGTAAATTATTACGTTGAGCTTGCCCAAGATACCTTCTATGCACCGGCGGGAACAGAACTATACCGCCGTCAGATTCCGGTTACTACAGGTGTTTATCTGGCAGACGAGAAAACGATTGTGGAGAAACCACTGACCGTAGAGGAGGATGAAAATCATGTTTGCATCACTGGCGAAGAGACCGAAATTATCTTTGATAAAAAGACAGGTGAATTTACCAGATATCAGGCAAAGAGCGTTTCTTTTATGACCGGCGGAAAAGATGAATTTTATCGTGCCCCAACCGGTATTGATGAGGGAACCCATGAAAGTGATTACGATGATATCTGGCGCGCGGAAGGTCTGGATCGTCTGAAAAAGGAAGTACAGTCAGTATCGGCTGTCAGTGCCGGAAATCAGGTGCTTCTTGAAGTGCAGGCTTCCTATACCGCGGAGCCGGACAACGCAGTACTCTTTACCGCTCATACTCTGTATCGCATCGGCAGTGAGGGAATGGAGCTGAAAAACGAAGTAACAAACAACAGCGGTCTTGAGACCATCGCAAGAGTCGGACAGTCGTTCCGCCTCCCTGCAGCGTTTGATACGCTCACCTGGTATGGAAAAGGTCCCTGGGAGACGTATGCAGACCGAAAAGACGCAGCACTGATTGGACTTTATACATCTTCTGTAGCAGAACAGCACGTTCCGTTTGCAGTACCGTGCGAATGCGGTGGCCATGAGGACACGCGGTTTGCCGCTCTTTCGGATGGAACACATACCGTTCAGATTGTGGGCAGTGATGATTTCCATTTCAGTGCACTTCCTTATTCTATAGCAGAATATCGAAAAGCCACATATGAGGAAGAACTTCCGGAGCAGACAACAGGAACCTGGCTGATCCTGGATGCAGCGCACGCAGGCCTTGGCGGAGATACCGGCTGGACGAAAAATATTCACCCGGAATATCGTGTATGCAAGGGAAGATACAGCTATACGTTCCGTTTCCATTTCGCATAAAAGAAAAAATCGGCCAACTGCCTATTGGCAAGAGATACAATTTATATCAGCGAATGAAGGCTGGTGAATATATAAGGGAAGAACTTACACCAGATGGACTTCATCCAAATGATAAAGGACACAAACTTGTTGCAGAAGAAATTGAAAAATTCCTTGAAAGCGTGAAAGCAGAATTAGAAGTTGAGGAAAAAGAACCTGTTTTTCCGAAGGCAATGACGGAGAATGCATACGAGAATGCAAAACGCCTGACAATCCGTGAAATTTCACCAAAACTTTGCGGATTTCATGCAGATACGGAAGAGAAAACAGGACATCTTGATCATTTTAAAAATGGATGGATCGGAAAAAAAGCCGGGGATTCTATTCATTTTGAGGTGACTGCTTCCTGCAGTGCAGTGGAGAAAAGAAAATTTATACGGTAGATATAACAATTCTTCCGGAAGAGGTAACGGATACAACTCCATTTTATCTGATGTCATTAATTATTGCATAAGATTTTTGAAGGAGAGACTTCCGGAGATTGAGACAGCAGCACTTGGAAATGAAGCAGGAATGATCGGTGCAGCAAGTTTACTGTAAAATATGGAGGGGATAAGATGAGAATTAATCCTGATAATAAAAAAATACGTTATAGCGGAAGGATCGACTGGAGAAATCCAAAAGAACCGATTTGGGTCTATCCATGTACATCAGCAGAGTTTAAATTCACAGGAAGATACCTGAAAATTTTCTTAAAAAACAAAAATGAATATTGGCAGAATTATCTTGGATGCATTTTAGATGGAGTGCAGTCGTGTTATTATCTGGATAACGAGAAAGAGAATGAAATAGAGATTCGTGTTCCTGAGAATGAAAACGGAGAACATCATGTTCTTTTCTTTAAACGTCAGGATTCCTGCCATGAGATGCACATCCTTGGATTTGAAATTGAAGACGGAGCAAAATTATTGGAACTTCCGGATGCACCGACAAAAAAAATTGAAGTTTACGGAGATTCTGTATCAGCAGGAGAAGTGACAGAAGCAGTGGATTATACAGGAAAGACGGACCCTGAACATCAGGGAGGTTATTCTAACAGCTGGTATTCCTATGCCTGGATGACAGCACGTATGCTGAATGCACAGATTCATGATATCGCACAGGGCGGAATTGCATTGATGGATGGACAAGGCTGGTTCCATGAGCCGGAGCAGATTGGAATGGAAAGTGCCTGGAATAAAATTCGCTTTAATAAAACATTTGGTGAACTGACAGAATGGGATTTTAATCAGTATACACCGCAGGTTGTTGTCGTGGCAATTGGCCAGAATGATAATCATCCGTTTGATTACATGTCAGAAGACTATATGTGTGAGAAAGCAATTCTTTGGAGAGAACACTATACAGAATTTTTAAAAAAACTGCGTCAGGTATATCCGAAGGCATCGGTCATCTGCTGTACGACATTGCTTGAGCATGACAGTTCTTGGGACAAAGCAATTGACGATGTAGTGGTTTCTATGGGAGACCGTAAGATTTCCCATTGTATCTTTAAAAGAAACGGAGCAGCGACTCCAGGACATCTCAGAATTCCAGAAACCTATGAGATGGCGAGAGAACTTGCTGATTATATAGAGAATCTGGGAATCGAGGAATGGAAATAATTAGAATAGTAGAGTAATAAGAGGAAGATATCCTGGTGGTCTGATCCGGTTTTATTAGGACATTATCCGGAGGAGGGATTGGTGCGTTATGAAAAATATCTTCCGAAAATCACAGAAGAAGATATGTGTCTGATCTCAGAACCGATCGATATCTATGGACAGAATATTTATAACGGAAGATGCGTCCGTATGGGAGAAGACGGAAAGCCACAGGAGGTTTGCCGATATGAAGGATTTCCTAAAACTGCGATCCAATGGCCGGTAACACCGGAATGTCTGCAGTGGGGGCCGAAGTTTTTATATGAAAGATATCATAAGCCAATTTACATCACACAGAACGGATTGTCCTGCCATGATGTGATCTCATTAGATGGAAAAGTGCATGATCCAAACAGAATTGATTTTCTTGCAAGATATTTGCGAGAACTGAGAAAAAAAGATCCCTTTTGGGGTTTATTTAGTAGCGTTAATAATAAATACTTGACAATTTATAAGGAGTGGTGTAGGGTAAAGGTGTCAAAGGAATTTCACCGGATTGGGTGTAATTCCGTTCACTATCCTATACGAAAAGAAGAGGTATTCATGATGAAAGAATTAAAGCCAATCAAAGAGGGTAAGGTACGCGAGATTTATGATAACGGCGACAGCCTGATCATGGTAGCAACCGACCGTATTAGCTGTTTTGATGTCATTCTGAACAATGTGGTAACAAAAAAAGGTACCGTTCTGACCCAGATGTCCAAATTCTGGTTCGATCTGACAGAAGACATCCTTCCGAATCATATGATCTCTGTAGACGTAAAAGACATGCCGGAATTTTTCCAGCAGGAGAAATTTGACGGAAACAGCATGATGTGCCGTAAGCTGGAAATGCTTCCTATCGAGTGCATTGTCCGCGGCTACATTACCGGAAGCGGCTGGGCAAGCTATCAGAAAACAGGAAAAGTATGTGGCATCGAGCTTCCGGAAGGATTAAAAGAGTCCGAGAAACTTCCTGAGCCGATCTACACACCATCTACCAAGGCTGAGATCGGTGATCACGATGAGAATATTTCCTTTGAGCAGAGTATCGATCATCTTGAGAAATACTTCCCGGGAAAAGGACGCGAGTATGCAGAAAAGCTTCGTGACAACACCATTGCTCTTTACAAAAAATGTGCAGAGTATGCACTCAGCAAGGGAATCATCATTGCAGATACCAAGTTTGAATTCGGTGTAGATGAGGACGGAAACATTGTAATCGGTGATGAGATGCTCACACCAGATAGCTCCCGTTTCTGGCCAAGAGAAGGATATGAAGCAGGTAAGGGACAGCCTTCCTACGATAAACAGTTTGTAAGAGATTGGTTAAAACAGAATCCGGACAGCGATTATAATCTTCCGGAAGAAGTTATTGATAAGACAGTTGCGAAGTATAAAGAAGCATATGAGCAACTGACAGGTGAAGAATTTAAATACTAATTTGTAGATTTTGTGTAGACGAAAAAAGAAAAAATACCCTATCCCATC
>ERZ841116.830-NODE-830-length-19345-cov-3.523069_pt1 | contig 19345 bp, 17 predicted proteins | sample MGYA00519875_ERZ841116 | MGnify/ENA primary metagenome ERZ841116 (study PRJEB31850, sample SAMEA3708889) | human gut metagenome | biome: human gut; feature: human-associated habitat; material: faeces | place: China | collected 2014 ... | reverse complement strand
TCACGCCTTTCCAGGCCATGGCGCGGCTCACGCTGTTCAGGTCGGTCGCGGAACCCCACGAGCCCGTCGCGTCGTCCTTGTAGGCCCAGAACTGCGCGGCCGAGCCGCCTCCGCCGGTGCCTCCCTGGTCTCCGCCGCCGCCCGCCCAGGCGGTGCCGGCGGTCAGGCCTCCGGCCAATGTCGCCGTGGCGGCGAGCAGGGCCAGCGTCTTTCGCCTTCCGTTACTGTTCTTGGAACCCAATGTTCCGTCTCCTTTCAGAGATTCATCTGCAGATGTTCACCCCACTCCCGGTGGGGTCGGACAGGAGAACAAATCCCGTCCGAACACTTCACATGCCCGGCCGTCGACAAACGTCGATATCGGATTCGTTTCCGTCATCCACCTGCTATGCAACCACGGTTTCGGGCGTGTCGGGTTGGACATTTTCCCGGAAGGCTGCGGATACGAAAAAGGGACCCCGAAGGGTCCCTTGAGAAGAAGAGTCATCTAAATCAGTGGTGAATCAATCCATCGCTTGAGGACGGAGGGCAGTCTGTCGTGCATCCGAGACCTCCGCTGCTTGGAACGAAGTCCGGCACGCTGCTGGAACCGCCGCCACTCGATGTCGAACCGCCTGAATACGAGGGCGTGTACGACTGTTGCGGCGCCGAATACGACTGCTGCGTCTGGGCCTGTGCGGCGGCCTCCTCCTCGGCCTTGCGCTGCGCCTCCTCGTCCGCCTTCGTCTTCGCCGTCACCGAGTCGTTGACCTTCTTCGACGCGGCCGCGATCTTGTCCGCATCCCTGGCCTTGACTGCCTTGGACAGTTCGTCGCGCGTCGCCGCATCGGCGACCTTGCCGTCCGAATTCTTCAACAACCGTTCCGCATCGGAAACGGTCTTCTCCAGTTTCGAATCGTTCACGGCCTTCACCGCTTCTTCCAAGCTCTTCTCGTGTTTCCCGTACCAGCCGGTGTTCTTTTCAATCAGGCTGGTCTTCGACTCGTAATCCGCCTTCGAATCGGCCACGCAGGCGACCACGTCAGGCTCGTTCGCCTTCAACGCTTCGGCCAACGCATCCACGGTCTTCGCATCCGCCACCTGCTTCACGGTGATCTGGGAGGCTGTGGCCGCGTCGCCATCCACCAGCCCGGAATACGAGTCCGCCGCCTTGCGGTAGCTTTCCGACGCTTCCACACACGCCTGTCTCGCCTCGGCCAGCTCATGGTTCGCGTAGGTCTTCCAAACGAACCAGCCGCCACCAGCCAGCACAGCCACGGCCGCGACCGAAGCCACGGCGATCACAGCAGGCTTTCTGCTCTTCTTCTTGTTTTCAGTTACATTCTTTGACCCGGCATCGCTTATATTCGGGTTGGAAACTTCAGATAGTTTTCCCTGCATACTTGTGCTTTCGATGAGTTATGTCACATACGTTTTAGGAAAAAGCGGATGGGAATCGTTCGTTCCCATCCGCACATCATTTTCTAGGATTTTATGGCAAAAACCTACTTGGCGTGGCGTGCCATAAGACCGTAACGGCCGTCACCACGACGCTTCAGCATGAGCGTGGCTCCGGCGGTACCGGCGGCCATAATGGTAAACACGGCGGTCTCCATCACGTCCACGCCCGTGTCGCCAAGCTTGGCCTGCGTGGAGGTCTTCACGGCCGCCCTGTTCGCACTGTTCGCACTGTTCGCACTGTCCGGAGTATCAACCGTGATGGTCGTATCCTTCGACGGGGTGACAACCTTGTGGGCCTTGTCGTACGCGTCCTGCGCGGATTCCGCGTCGGACTTCGCCGTGGCCAATGCGGTTTCGGCTGTCTTCAGCGTGGCGTTCACTTCAGCCAGAGCAGCCTGGGCGGCATCCACATCGGCCTGCGCGTCAGCCGCCGACTGGTCGGCATCCTTCTTAGCCGACTGGTCGGCATCCAGTTCGGACTGCGCCGCATTCGTGGCCGGGTCGGAAGCATACGCATCATCCACCTTGGATTGAGCGTCCTGCACATTCTGCTGGGCATTATCATAAGCGGTCTGGGATTCGGATACGGCCGTGTTGGCCTTGTCGAGCGCATCCTTCGTCGGATCGGCCGACTGGGTCTGGCCCACCATCGGATCGGCGGCCGTCTCATCTGCCATGGCGGGCGCGGCCATACCGGCCACCTCGGTCAAGCCTGCGATGGTCGCAACGGCCAGTTTCTTCGGATTCTCCATATTCTCCATTTTCTCCATCCTGTCTCCCGGAGCGTTATGACAGGGGCGCATGCGTCCCCGAATGCACCACCCACCCTACCACTTTAGGGGGGGGTAAGTGTGTCTCACATCTCGAGATAAACAAACCAATCGCATCCGAGACATACCTCCACCTAGACGCCTTTGCTTCAAGAAAACGGGTTTTACGATCTATTAGATATGGGGGTAATCCATTAGATTAGAGGAATCATACGAAAGGAAATGTAATGAGCTATAGCATTGAGCAGTTCATACTGGATAGCGGCATTACTCGCGCCGAGGTTGATGAGGCTAAAGCTCGGATGTTGGAAAGGATGCATATGTATGGGCTCAAGGAGACGCATAACAAGAAAGCACATGAAAAGGAGGAGCTGGCACTCCGAACTCATCGGAATGCCAGCTCCTCCTGAAAACCGTATCGTCGCCTCATACTCTACGTCTCATAACCATAGGTACACCGCACACCACTACGAGACGATTTTGTGGTCGGCGCGGTAGAGGTCGGGCTCTACGTAGATTTCGAAACGGAACCACGGCAGCGCGGTACGCACGCTTCGTTCGATTTTGTTCACGGTTTCAACATCGTAATCGCGGTCGAGCTTGCTGGTCTGCACCTTGACGCACAGCAGAATGTCATCCTCGGACATATGCACGGTCTGCATATTCAGCAGTCGTTCCACACCAGGCGTTGAAATAACAGCCTGCTCAATCTTCTTGCGCGTATCCGAATCGACGGCCTCACCAATCAACAGCGAACCGGATTTGAACATGAGCAGCAACGATCCCGCAATCAATACAAGACCAACCATCAAACCGCCGAATGCATCAAATATCTCATTATCAAACAGAATCGCAAGACCGATGCCAGCCCCTGCGAATGCCAAGCCGATCAAAGCAAGCGTGTCTTCCATAATGACGGACGCAAGCTCCGCCGACTTGGTACGCCTCCAAAAACGGAACACACCCATATGGGCCACACCCGTGCGCTCCATACGCTCGTTCGCTTCCTTGATGCTTTGATGCAGGCCGTAGCCTTCCAAACAAGCGCTGATAAACACCACGATAAACGCCACCAGCAGTTCCATCTGGTTGGCGTCACGCAGTGCGGGGTCTTCGGCAATGGCGAACAATTTCTTCACCGCCTCCGAAGTGGAGAAGAAACCACCGACGAAAAACAGCAGCGTCGCCACTACGAACGAAGCGAGATATTTGGCGCGGTACAGACCGAACGGATGATCGCCGTCCGTCTTATGCTTGGAGAAGCGACCGCCTGCCATGAGCACGATTTCGTTGGAACAGTCGGCGATGGAATGCACCGATTCGGAAAGCATCGCGGACGATCCGGTAAAGAACGCCGCAGCGAGCTTGGCGATGGCCACACCAATGTTGGCTCCGAGCGCCGCTTTTACGGCCGCTCCTTGATGTTCTGCCTCCTGTTGGCGAATATCGTTCGGATTGCTCGTACTACTGTCGTTGGAATCTTGCGATTCGTTCATTGCCTTTCCATTTCTTTCTGGAGTTAATACAAGACATATTCAATCATACATAGGGTGCTGTCATAGGGTGCCACCCGGATTGACACGCTTGCAGGTTCAGCGAAAAATCACTTCCTTGCACAGCGGATAGCCCCACGCGAACTGACATGCCATAGTCAGGAACTTCACCAACACCGCATTCCATCCGAATGCGGAAGGCAGCCATGCCAGCATGATCGAACCGAACAGGTAATTCCAAACCCACAGCAGCATGAACAAAGCCACGCTACGGCCGAAATTGCTGGACGATTTGAACGTGACATTGCGGTTCATCAGGAAGTTGTACGAAGCCGACAGCACGATGGCCACGCCGTTCGCGATGGCGGATGGTACGGAAAGCACATGCAGCAAGGTGAACGATCCGAATTCCACAATGGTTTGCGTTGCCGACACCAACAGATATTTGCCGAGCGTTTTCGGCTTTTTCGATGATTCCTGATTGGAGGATTTCGGATTATCCGACGTACCACTTTGCGCTGCCATTGCCTGCCGCCCGGTCCCATCACTCATATCCCCCCCCCCCCGAATCATATGTCGTTCAATCGCAAAACACTATAATGCGCCCGTCTCATATTCCCGACGTAATCGTGCATTTTTCTGAAGGATTGACTAGTCTTCCCTAGGTATTTTCACTGACAGCACAACAAGGAGCTTCCAATGACGTATTCCCAGAACGCGCCGTTCCGCGCCGACGTGGTCGGCTCATACCTGCGTCCGGCAGAACTCAAGCAGGCTCGCGCCGATTTCGCAGCAGGCAAGATTGACGAGGCCGAACTCAAGGCCGTGGAAGATAATGCCATTACCGAACTGGTCGCCAAGCAGAAGGCCGCCGGTCTGCACGTCATCACCGACGGTGAATTCCGCCGTGGCTGGTGGCATCTCGACTGCATGTGGGGCTTCGCCGGCGTGGAAAAGGTGTCGATGGACAAGGGCTATTTCTTCCACGATGAGGAGACCCGCGCCGAATCCGCACGCCTGACCAGCAAGATCGCCTTCGACCCGGCCCACCCGTTCGTTGAGCATTTCAAGTTCATCAAGCAGTTCGAAGACGACACCGCCATTGCACGCCAGACCATTCCGGCTCCGGCACAGCTGTATGCGGAGCTGTTCCGCCCGGAGAACATCGCTTCCGTGCACGAGTTCTACGGCGACACCCAGAAGGATTACGACGAGCTTGCCGACGACAACGCCAAGGCCTTCCATGGTCTGATCATGGCATTGTATGAGGCCGGCTGCCGCAATGTTCAGCTGGATGACTGCACGTGGGGCATGTTCTGTGATCCGAACTTCAACCAGCATTACACCGCCGATGAGTTCGCCGCCATGCAGGAACAGTATGCCGCCATGAACAACGCCGCCATCGAGGATCTGCCAGAGGATCTGGTGATCACCACGCACGACTGCCGTGGCAATTACCACTCCACGTGGGCTTCCGCCGGCGGATACGCCACTGTGGCCGACGTGCTTTTCGGCAAGGAAAACGTCGCCGCCTACTACCTGGAGTTCGACGATGATCGTTCCGGCGACTTCGAGCCGCTCGCCAAGGTTTCCGGAGATAAGAAGGTTGTGCTCGGTCTGATCACTTCCAAGAAGCCGGAACTTGAGGATCCGGAAGTGATCAAGGCTCGCATTGCCGAAGCGGCCCAGTATGTGCCGCTTGACCGCTTGTGCCTGTCCACCCAGTGCGGTTTCGCGTCCACCGAGGAAGGCAACAAGCTTACCGAAGAGCAGCAGTGGGCCAAGATCGCGCTCGTGCAGTCCGTCGCCAAGGACGTATGGGGCGAGTGATGATCGCACACGCGTAGCGCGCTTGTAAAAAAACATATAAGGGGCTGTTTGCAATCCAATCGTGACTGGCAAACAGCCCCTTTCGTACTGAAGCGAACGAAATCCTACCGCAATCAGCCTTGCATCTGCTCCGCTGCATCGTTGATGCAACGAATCGCATTCAGCGTACGCGGATACCCGATATACGGCATGCACTGCGAAATAACGGCAATCAGAAATGCCTTCTCATTGCCTACGCCCATATTGGCCTTCGCATGAGACGTCAGCTGCGGCTCGCAACCGCCCTGCGCGGCAAGGAAGCACAACGTGATCATTTCACGCTCACGCGTGCTCAAGCCATCGCGCGTGTAGTAGTCGCCGAAGCAGTTGCAGGCAAGCCACTTGTTGATGTGTCGCGTATCTTCGGGGCCGGATTGCGTGAATCCACGCATTCCTTCACCGAAGATTTCGATCTGCTTGTCTTCGCCCGCCCTGGCACGCGTTTCCGGCGTGGTGGTGCCTTGCGGTTCAAGCGGAAGATGCACGTTGGCCGCGCCGAGAAAGTTGTTGAGTTTCTTCAGGAACGGCAGGGTTTTGCCGAAACCACAGTATGCGGTCGCCTGATACACCATTTCCTTGATGGCGATGGACGACAGTCCGGTTTCGTAGGCCACCGGCAGCATCATTTCGAAAGCATCCAAGCCTTGGCATCCGACCAGCACGGCAAGAATGGCCAAAGAGCGGGTTTTGTCATCCAAATCAGGATGGTTCGCTCCCGGTTCGTTCACCACTTCGTCATAAGCGAAATTCGAGAAGAATTCAATGAATTCCGGATCGGTTTGCGACAATGTCCTGTCATTATTCCAGAACGAATTCATCCGTTTGTGCAGCTCTTCAAACAAGATTTGCTTCCTTTCGTTTGATTTGCGCTTATTCTATCGTCGGTATATTGCTCAGACCTCACTGATGCGCAGCAGCGACTTTACGGTGCGGCGCTCGTCCATGGCCGCGTACGCTTCCTGAATATCGTCGAGCGTGTATTCGGAGGTGTAGACGATGCCGGGATTGATGTTGCCGTCGAGCACTTCCTTGAGCAGTCGCTGCAGATCGTACGTGCGCACCGGTGCCGGACCGCCGCGCAGACCAACGTTGCGGTAGAACAGTCCTGGAATATCGGCTTCCACGCCGTGCGGCAAGCCAACGCGCCCGACTACAGCGCCCGCACGCGCAACCTTCATGGCAGTGTCGTTCGACAATGCGGACCCTACGCATTCAAGCACGGCGTCGGCACCGTAACCATCAGTCATTTCCAGTACCTTGGCTACAGCCTCGTCGCCACGTTCCTCCACGAAATCGGTGGCACCGAATTCGCGTGCGATACGTTGGCGGTCGGCATGGCGGCTCATGGAAATGATGCGGGTGGCGCCCATCAGCTTGGCGGACAGCACTCCGCACAGGCCGACCGCACCGTCGCCGAACACGACTGCGGTGTCTCCCGGCTTGATTTCGGCGGAAGCAGCCGCATGGTAACCGGTCGACATCACGTCAGAGAGGGTGAGCAGCGATGCGAGCATTTCGTCGGAGAAGCTCTTCGCGTCGCCCGGAACGACCACCAGCGTGCCATCGGCCTCGGGAACGCGCAGGTATTCCGCCTGACAGCCCAATCCCTCGTCTCCGAAATATCCGCCGTGGGGGCAGCTGGATTCGAAACCGGCCTTGCATACCGGGCACTTGCCGCAGCTGAACGGGAACGGTACGATCACGAAATCGCCCGGCTTGGCCACGGTCACGTCGTCGCCGATCTGCTCGACCACGCCGATGGCCTCATGTCCGGCCTGAGTGTTGGGTTCCTTGCTGCCGTCGCGGTAGAACCACAGGTCGGATCCGCACACGCATGCGCGTACCACGCGGATGATGGCATCTCCCCCATCGATGATGGTCGGTTCGGCATGCTCTTCGCATGCCATCTGCTTGACTCCCTTGAAGATCGCTGCCTTCATGAGTTGCTCCTTTGTTATACGAATTGAATTAAGGTAACGTCTGCGATGACGCCTCGACTTATGCGTCAGCCTTGCTACGAATCTGTTTTTTCACTGTTTCGATGACATCGTGGTTTTCCTCCAGAAGTCGTTGCGCTTCGTCGTCATGGCCTTCCGCCACGGCACGCCAATACAATGTTTTAAGGGAAACATAGGCTTGCTGCATGCGGATGCTTTCGGCTTTTGCGGCCAAACGCAACGCCTGCGCGTCCAGTAGCGCCATTTGCCTGCGCGCACCTTCGGTTCCGTCGAAACGGTTTTTCAGATACTCGCGCATGGCGTCAAGCGGCATGCCAGTCGCAGACAAGCAGGAAATAGTGACCAACGATTGAATGTCTTCGTCGGTGTAGGCGCGATGGCCAGAACTTGGGTCACGTGCGATCGGGGCAATGATACCGATTTGCTCGTAGTAGCGCAAAGTGGATTCGGGAAGTCCGGAAATCATGGATGCTTCACGAATCGTATGCCATGTTGTAGTGCTCATACCCTGCACTGTAAAAACTTAAAGTGCTTGAAGTCTAATTGGCGTGTTGCATGCTATCTCATAGCAAAAGAACATGTAATCCTGACAATTAGCTAAGTTGCGTCTGCAAAGCGTAACTTACGTGTTCATCGTAAGGAACATCAGACCACGCTGTTTTGGACGAATGCCACCTCACAACAAAAAGCTCTTATGCTGCTGAGTTGAACGAAATCGTGCGGATTAGATGTACTGGACTGGACCGTACGCCCGGATTTGTAATATTTGTAACGATATTTTGGATACAGGGAAATCCATGATGCGTATTCGGCAAACAACACGTCGTATAATACCTTTCGTCGTTCCTGCCCGAGCCGCGCAGGTCGAGGAACGGCCCACGGCGACTGCCGCGATCTCCGACTCACGGTGCACGGCATCGACCAACGCAAGGATTCATTATCATTATGGCGAAGCCATTCTCTAAAACCGTTATTCATAATACAGACGCGAAGCTGTCGAAGCAGGTAAGGCAGCCTTTGAAAACAAACCAAGGAATACACAAGGCCCTCACATGGCGTGTGGTCGATATCGCGGTCGGCGCGGCGGTCGGCGTGATGTCGGGAGTGATGTTTTGGGTGTTCGACGGCCTGTCGTATGGTCTTTTTCCGTTGATGACTTTGATTCTTCCTGGTTCAGCGGCGCTACTTCATGCTTTGTTCTACTTCCCCGCCACGCTGGGCTCTCTGATCGTGCGCAAGCCGGGAGCTTCGGCCTACGTGCTTTTGGTCGCATCGTTCGTCGAGGTGGTACTCGGCACGAAATACAGTGTGAGCCTGGTGGTAATCGCATTGCTGCAGGCGGCAGCCGCAGAAGCGGTATTCGCACTGTTCCGCTACCGTCGTTGGACGCTCGGCGTCACCATTCTGTCTGCTTTGGCGATTGGAATCGTCTACAACTTCTACCTGCTGTTCTTCTACTATCAGGCATTCACGTTCTTCAGCCCGCGAGGCATCATCGGCACTATTTGCGAGCTGCTTAGCGCGGTGGCATTCGCCGGTTTCGGTTCCTGGGGAATGTATTGCGCTTTACGTAAGTCAGGTGTTCTGTCGCGATTCGCTTCCTCGCATAAGGAACATAACGAAGAAAACGCCTGAAAGTACGTTTGAAAGCATGCCTCGACCATTTTAATTTTTTAATCAAATCTCATCAGTTTTACTGATTAAAAGGACGCAACGCCGGCTGCGACGTTGCGTCCTTTTATGCCATCGCACATAGTGCGATTACTGCGGAATCTTCGAACTCGAAATTCCCGGAATCAATCGGCGGTGATCAGCTCGCTCGAATCCATGTCGAAGTCGGACATGGCAAACGAGCGGATCGCCGGATCCTCATACGTGTTCATGTAATACGTGTTAGTCTTTCCGGAATAACCGCTGGTGAACAGCGTGCGTTCGAACTGGCCGTTGCCCATCTTGGACATGCCTTCAACCATCTGTACGGAGGCCAGCGTGTGGAACAGACGAGACACATTGGCGGACTCGTTGTTCTGCTGTGGATAGTGCGTGTTGGTGTAGGCGACACGTACGAAACGCGACGGCGAACTCACGTCACCGGGAATGCCGTGCATGCTCACGCCGGCGCCCCATGCGCTCAGTTCCGCCTTGCCCCAAGTGGTCGGCTCCGCCATTTCGTTGCTCACGCACATGTAGTTGCGCAGGTTTTCCATATGGAAGTCGAAGGTCGGTTGATTGGTGAGCACATCCACATCGTCATGATGAACATGCATGCCATCAGCCATCTGCTCGATGACGATGCTACGGGTGCCATCGCCAATGAACCAGTGCAGCAAGGACTCCTGCTGGCCGGGCACGACCTGCGAAACGAGCGTCACGTCCTTCAACGCCTCTTCGACTTCGTCGACACTGTCGAAATTGCGTGCCACCCACAGCGGGAATTCGAAAGTGGCGACGTTTTCGGTTCCCTCGACCGGTTCGTGCGCGAAGGAGGCGTATCCGGGGAAGTTCAATCCGGCGATGGCCAAGCCGTGCTCGTTGGCACAATCGAAATACATGGGGCGATCGGCCATAACCACGCCCACGCCGATCACCGCATTCGGCTCGCTCTTGCCTTTGGCCCCATACGCATAGTCATACCGGTAGCCTCGCGGAGTGACCAGAATGGTCTCGCCGTAGGAGAAGCTCCAGTCGAGATTACGGCCGAAATATGTGTTTCCCTCATCGTCGGAGAAACGAACACCAGTGCACATATGGACTCCCTTCCATGATTTGCCGTGTTTTTCTTGCTTGCGTGTTCATGGTAAACGCCGTTTGCTGGGAAAATCTTAAGTTTTGCCCGTGGAAGAACCTAGTCTGGATATCTACGCATTCTACGACGACCGTGATCCGCTGGATCCTCGCAACCGATAGCAGAGTCTCCGTCAAACGCGCAAATTCGAGGTCTCCTGCATGCGTGTTAGAGAATAGCCCGCCTCCCGAGTCCCCAAAACACCCACCCGCTGGAACAATCCGTACGCCAACTGCCTTCTTGGCGGGAAGATTCCCCCATTGGGTGGAAGATTCAGGACGTTACAAGCCGGCCAATGCCAGAAACTTTTTGTCGGACTGGATGCCTTGGGTGAGGAATTTGCCGTCCCTAAACAACGCATACGTGGTGACCGGCGCGGGCGTACGTTGGGCGGTCTCTTTATCGGTGATATGAATCGTTTTGAATGGAATATTGTGCTCTTCCGCCGTTTGCCGCACCCGCGGAACCCAATAGCATGTAAACGGGCATTGATCGGTGTAGTAGAGCACGAACCCGTCTTCGTCCACCGCGGGATGCTTGGCGCATTCCTTGAATTTCGGCAGCTCCGCATTCTCTTCAAAAGGCAGGGCCATGAGATTGATGCCGCAATCAGATATGTCGGTCACTTCGAAACCCTTGTAGGACAGAAACTTCGGATCGGCAAGGAACTCTCGTTTGCGACCCTCGGCTGAGAGAATGCAAATGCCTTTGCGCCCCTGCTCTTTGGCGTCTCGGATGCATTCGCTCAGCAGATTACCGGAATGTCCATGACCTTTCAAAGAACCGGCCACCCATAGACAGTTGATATAGATCCACCCGTCCGCATCGATCGGCACCCATGCGTTTTCCGCCGGAATATATTCGATGAAGCATTTGCCTCGTTCCTCGCTACGATAGAAGACGAGACCTTCGTTGAAACGCTGCTTGAGCCACTCTTTTTTCGCAAGGCTTTGCTTGCCGGACATGGCACAGCAGATATGTTCCTTGTCGATGTTCTCTTCAGTGATGTGGATGTAGCTCATTTTTCCTGCACCTCTGAGTCGGGGATGCTGTATGGGCATCTTCGTTGATTCCTCGAATATGACAAAAGCCCTTGATTTCCAAGGGCTTTCAAATGGCTCCTGCGACTGGGCTTGAACCAGTGACCGTCCGATTAACAGTCGGATGCTCTGCCAACTGAGCTACGCAGGAATGCGCTGTGCACAAGACAAAAATACTACACCAAAACTTGTGGATTTCAAATCTTCAGCGTGTCACATGTGTGTTTCGACTTGCAAAACGTTTCCATACGATGCTTTCGGCCTAATCTTACATGGAGATCTTCGTCAACGGCATGGCCGAATCGATGGCGAAATCCGGGTTTGACGGAGCCACTCCCGCTTCGACCAGGTTGACGCCCAGCATGGCCACCATGGCACCGTTGTCGGTGCACAGTTTGAGCTGCGGCACACGCACCTCTACCCCATGCTCGGCCCCGACTTCCAACAGTTTGGCACGAAGCTGCGAATTCGCGGAGAAGCCACCTCCTACAATCAACGTCTTCGAATCGTACTGCTCGCAGCCGCGCATCGCCTTCTTGGCGAGTACAGTCGCCACGGAATCCGCCAGCGACGCGCACACGTCATCGACGGGAATCTCATTGCCTTGCGCCTGCTGTTCCTCGATCCAACGCGCGACGGCCGTTTTCACGCCGGAAAAGCTGAAATCGTACGGATGCTGCTGGCCCGCTTTGCCTTGGGTGAGTCCCTGCGGCACTTTGATGGCATGCGGGTCGCCCAACTGCGCATGACGATCGATATGCGGTCCGCCCGGATAGGGGAAACCGAGCAGGCGAGCGACCTTGTCGAAGCATTCGCCGGCCGCATCATCAAGCGTGGTGCCGACCACGTCGATATGACGTGCGACATCCTCAACATGCAGCAAGGACGTGTGTCCGCCGGACACGATCAAGGCGAGCGTGTCTTCGGGGAACGGGCCGAACTGCAACTGTGTGACCGCAATATGCCCGATCACATGGTTGATGCCGTAAATCGGCTTATTCGCCGCCCAGGCAAGCGATTTCGCGCCGGACACGCCAACGGCGAGGCAGCCAGCAAGTCCAGGACCTGCGGACACGGCGATCGCGTCGACGTCAGACAACGTCATGTTCGCATCGGCCAACGCCTTGGAAACGCATGGCACGAACGCTTCGGCGTGGGCGCGTGACGCAATTTCTGGAATCACACCCCCGTAACGCGCGTGCTCATCCATGGAGGATGCGACGACGTTGGAAATCAGGGTGCGCCCCTGCACTACCGAGGCCGCGGTCTCGTCGCAGGTGGATTCGATGCCGAGTACGATTGGTCCGCTCATTGCTGCTCCGTTCGCTGCTTTGCTTGCTGTTCCGTTTGGTTGTTCTGTTTATTGTTCCGCTGCTGCGAAGCCGACGATCCTCGGCTCAAGGTCAAGGCTCATGGTGTACGCGTCGATGCCTTCGGGCTGGTAGTAGCGTTTGCGCAATCCCATTTTGGCAAAACCGAACCGTTTGTACAATGCCAAGGCCGGAGTATTGTCGACTCGCACTTCAAGCAACATGCGTTTGGCCCCCTGCTCACGTGCCCGCGCAATCAACGCCTCCATCAACGAAGCCGCGATTCCCTGCCGTTGGAACCGTCTGCCGACGCCGATCGTCATGATTTCCGCATCGTCGCCGTCATACCAGAAACCGGCATAGCCGCGCACAACGGGCTGTTGTCTAGCAGAATCGCCTGCAACCGATCCAGCAACCGGCTCATCCACGGCAACGCAACCCGCAATCCCGCAATCCGCGGTCTTGCCGTCATCATCAATATCGAACAGATACGTGCGTGCTGGCGCTTGGAATTCCTGGCGAATCGACTGTTCGCTCCACGCTCCCCTGCCGAACAGGTCCGCTTCCAAAGCGGCCATCTGCGGCACTGCGATCTGTTCATCGATGCTTGTATGGTCAACGATCATGCCGTATCGTCACTCCGTGCGTTCCGCGCCGGCATGGTTGAGTACATGCTTCAACGGGTTCGGCACCGACACGTCCGGCCTGCGCAAATACAACGGTTCGACCGGCTCCGGATTCACCAAAGACTGTTGCGAAGTGGCGAAGGCCGCGAATCGTTCCAATCCGGACGCGCCCTCGTCGAGCAGCGCCTGATCGCGCACTTCGCCGCCTTCGGGAAGGCTTGCCCACGATTGCGCGTATTTCGCCGCTCCATGGCCGACGACGTCGACCACATATTCCACGTTCGGATCGGCCTGGCGAAGCCGTTCCAGCACCTCGTTGACACGGTTCGCAATCGATTCGGGATAGTCGATATCCATGTCGATCAGGGTTTCCACACAGCCGTCTTCAACGTTTGCGTCATGGTCTTCGCCTGCGCTGCCACCGGCCTCATAGCCGCTGCCATCCAACAATGTGAAATACAGCTGCTTGCGTCGCGCATCATTCACGGCGAGCGTCAGATGATGGCGGCCGTCATGCTCCGCGTTGCGCACAAGCACCTGCGGGGAAAGCACATTCTGCCCGATAAGCTGTGCACCGGTGGCGAAGGCGAGCGCTTTGGCTGCAACGATTCCTGCGCGTAGTCCGGTGAAGGGTGCAGGTCCGATGCCTACGATGATGCGGTCGATGTTTTCCGGTTTGAGGCCGGCTTGTTCCACGGTTGTGGCGATGTTCACCTGTAGTTTTTCGACGTGGGTGCGTGAGTCGGTTTCGACGATGGGGTCGTGTCCGACCATGCCGACGGTTGAGCCGTATGAGGTGTCGATCACCAGTGTCTGCATTTTGTGGAAACTCCTTATGCCAAGCTGGGAACTACTGTACAACCGATGCTGGAATCGTGCTTGCTGCTGGTGTTTTAGCGGTTGTTGTGATGTCGAAGGTTTGCCAGGATGCGCCGACGGGAATGAAGGTTACGGTGCGGGTGCCGTTGCTGGTGAGTTCGTTGTCGGCTCTGCTTGTTTCGTCTGTGCTAACGGTGTTGAGTGGCCGGTCGATGTGGATTTCGAGGCGTTCCGGTGCGAGCGCGGCTGCCATCTGTTCTCCCCATTCCATGAGGATGATGGTGTTGTCGCTGGGGTCTTCGAGTTCTTCGTCGAGTCCGAGGGATTCGAGTTCATCGAGTAGTCGTTCGATGGCATTTTGGCCTGGGGCGTAGGCGTTGCCGCCGAGTCGGTAGGCGTCGACGTGTATGAGGTGGGCGGAGTTACCGCTGGGGAATTGGCCTTTGAGTTCGCGTGCGATGGTGAAGGTTGGCGAGACGATGGGTTCGCTGATGTTGAGTCCTGCGCCGAAGCCTTGTGCGAAGGTGGTTTTTCCTGCGCCGAGTGGCCCTGAGAGGAGTATGACGTCTCCGCCGTGGGTGAGGTGTGCGACTTGTTTGCCGAGTTCGCGCATGGCTTCGCCGGTTGTCGCTTCGACGGTGACGGTTTTGGCAGTGCCTTCGCTGGTGTTTTCGTTGGCGTCAGTAATGGTTGCCTCGCTCATGTTAGTTGGTTCGTCCTTTGCTGCTGATCAGTTCGATGGATCGTTCTAGCGCGTAGACAGGGTCCGATCCGTTAGTTTTGCTTTGTTCGTCGGCCCATGCGAGCATTTGGATGCATCGTCTCATGCCGTCGGAGGTCCATCCGGAGAGCTGTCTGGTGGCGTTTTTCAGCACCCATGAATTGGTTTTCGCTTCCGCTTCGCTGATGGTGCCGGAGCGTACGGCTGAGGCTTTGGCCATGGTGCGTAGTTTCATGGCGAGCGCTCCGATGAGTGCGATTGGCGCGGTGCCTTGTTCTATTGAGGCGCGCATGGCGATGATGGCGTCGGCGGCACGTCCGGAGAGTGCGAGGTCGGCGACACGGAAGCCGTCTACTTGGGGATTTGCTGTGAGGTATTGGTTGACGCGTTCCAATGTTATGGGATTGTCGTCGAAGTCGAAGCAGAGTTGTCTTGCCATGGCTGCGAGTTCGCCGGTTTTGTCGCCGAGTACGGCCACGAGTTGTTGTGCGGCCATGGGTTCGATGCGTCGGTTGCGTCGTTCGAAGCATTGTATGGTGAAGTTGAGTTTCGCTTCGGCTTTTTTGAGGTCGGCTACGGTTTCTTTGACGGCTCCGGCTTTGGTGAGTTGGTCGATGAGTCGTTTGCCTTTGATGCCGCCTTCGTGTTGGCAGATGACGATGCTGGCTTCGGCTGGATTGTTGACGGCTTGCTTGCAGTAGGCGACCATGGTTTCGCCGAGTTTGTCGTCGGCGTTTTGCAGGTTGGATACGATGACGATTGATCGTTCGGAGAGCAGCGATGGGCTTACCGCTTCGTCGAAGGCGTAATGATCGGCGTTGGTTGCGTCGAGTTCGATGGTTTCCGCGTCGGGGTGTTTGCGTTGCGCTTGGTGGCGCAGGTCGCGTACGGTCTGCTCGTTGAGGTACGGGTCGCCTCCGTAGATGAGGTGGAAGGGCGTTGTTGCGGATGGTTTCGGCATAGTATTCAATCTCGCTGTATCGGTGGACAAGATTCATTCGTTCCATTTCATGGTTTTGAGCGCGTTGTAGGTTCGTTCGCCCCATGCTTTCGCCCGTTCGATCGGATTGTGTATGAGGCGTCGGCCCGGCAGGTTTGGTTCCGTTGTGGTGATGCGGGCGAAGAGTGTTCCGGCGAATCGTGCGGTCGTGTATCCGATGATTTCGACGAGGATGATCAGTAGCGCGCCGCCTGCGTCTCCGGTCCATGGAATGGTGGCGTGGTCTCCTGATCCGAGGTTGAGGGCCATGAATTCCATGATGGCGGTGCCCCATGAGGCGAGGTTGGCGAATATGAACCCGAGGCTTGGCAGTATCCATGAGATGGCGAGACTGGCGAGTCCGGCAAGTGTGGAGAATCCCACGAAGGGTGCGACGACCAGATTGGCTGGAATGGAGTAGACCGGCAGTTCTGGTTCGATAAGCACTTGGATCGGCAGGGTGAAGAGTTGCGCGGCGATGGTCATGGCCATGGTTTGCGCGATGAATGCCGGCATGATCGGTGTGAGCCATGCGCCTAACGGTCCTGCGAACAGTACGATGCCAAGTACGGCGGCGCATGACAATGCGAATCCGAAACTGCGTGACATGTGCGGATTGACCATGAGCATGCCCAACGTGGTCCAGCTGAGGGTTGACAGGGCTTGCGTTCTTCGGCCGAGGAACAGGAAGCCCGCTCCCGCCAAACCCATGAGCAGGGCGCGCGACACCGAATCGGATGGGAACACGCACATCGCCAGCATGATGTACGACGCGCCGATGGCGATGGCCGTGACGCGTTTGGGCAGCAGCAGGAACGAGCAGACGGCGCGCACCAGGGTGGCGACGACCGCAAGATGCCCGCCGCTGACCGCCATCAGATGCAGTATGCCCGAACGTTGGAAGGCGTTTTCAAGCAGATTGGCGTATGTGGAATCAATACCCGTGCCCGTCTGGCCATTGCCACTATCTGGAGGAACGTAATCCTGCCCAAGAATACCTAAGGTCAGGCCGGGAACGAGCACTTTCCCTTGGTCGGAAAGCCGTGACGTCTGTTCGAAGAACGCCTGCTGCATCATGCCGATCGTGCGCAATGCGAGGTTCGGTCCCCGTATGCGTTCCACGGAGGCGATGTCCGTTAGCCATAGCGGCATGGCACCGTATTGCGATATGGCGAGCGTGCCCCGCATCCGGTATTCGCCGCCTTGTTTGAGCGTGCCGCAGTCCGGCCGGTCCGCATAGACGCGCACCCGCATCATGCTTGGCTGCGTGACCTGGCTTGCCGTGATCGTTGAGATCGTCGCATCAATCTGGCAATCGTTTGCACGTCTGTTCGAATTCACTGCGGGAGATGTCGTACGTACCAGCGTGACAACGTCGCTTTCGCCGTTTCTGGCCGCGTACGAGGCCGCATCCCTCCATTGCAATACGTCGTAGGTCAACGCGGAAGACGCGCATGCCATCGCCGCGACCACGCATACGATAATGCTGAAATGCCATGCCGAGACCGCCCGCCGCACGCCAACCGGCACTCGCAGCATAGGCGATCGCAGGAACGGCAATCCCAATAATCCCAATAATGCCAGCAACGGTACCGCCAATGCCACAACGAGCGGCAGCATGCCGAACCGACCATCCCGTTCGACGCAATAGTCGAATCCCATATGCGTGGCCAAGCTCGCCGCCCACCCGCATAGGGCGGCCGGCAGCAGACGCCAATCCCTGCTCCCCTGCTCCCCATCCCGCCATTCGAACGTGTTTCCTCTCATCGTGCGCACACTTGGTCTCGGAATTTCGCCAGCGTTTTCTCGCCGATGCCTTTGACTTCCAACAGTTGGTCGACATTGTCGAAACGTCCGATCTGATTGCGATAATCGATGATGCGTTGCGCGGTCACGGGGCCGACGCCTTTCAAGGTCTGCAGTTCGTCGGATCCTGCGGTGTTGATGTTCAGCAGACCGTCAGCCGGATCGGCGGGCTCCGCTGGTCCGGATGTTGGTTCGCTCTGGCTGTCGGGTTCCGTGGATGGCTGCTGGCTTGGTGTTGTTTGCGTGGACGCCGTCTTGTCTTTCTCGGTTCCGTTCGCCTTCGATTGTTCGGATTGGGTGATCTGCGATTGTTGGAGCGCACTGTAGTGGACGGCCTGTTGGATGAGCATGGTCAGGCTTGCGCAGAGCGCGCACGACAGGGTGAGTATGGCGATGACCGCGTGGATTGGTTGGAAGACGAGTCGTGGACGGTCGCGTTTGGGCCGGTCCTGTTCAGTCGGTTTGTCGGAAGGCTTGACGCCGGCCAGATCCCGCAATGTGGGTTTTGCGGGTTCAGGCGATTGTTCAGTTGTCGCGATTGCAGTGGACGTTTCAGCCGCTGCGGAAATCTCGGATATTGAGGTTGTTTCGGATATCGCGGGAACAGCATGTTCGTTGCGAACGTTCTGCCCGCGCGCGTTCTTTCCACGTGTTTCGGGCATGCCAAGTCCGCGCAGCCGTTGCGCGGACTGCGATGCGGTTTCGGCTTGCCTGTTGCGCCTGCCCGGCGGGGTAACGATAATGCCCATGCATCCAAAGTGGAGGATGCATGGGCATGTTGTCCAGTCGAAACGGCCCCTGTGGTCGAAGGATGGGAGTTATCCACATGTTCGGCGTGTCGCCTTATGCGGAAACGGTTCCCACCCTGTTGGAAGCCTCGTCAAAGGTCTCGCCAGAAGCCGTTGGATCCGTTTTTCGAAATATCATTCCGCAGGAACGATGGACACGATCTTCGGAGCCTTGACGATGACCTTGCGCGGTTCCTTGCCGCCCAGACGATCGGCGACGGCTTCCAACGCCATCTTCTCAAGTTCCTTAGGATCGATGTCGGGCGAGACCTCGAGCTTGGCGCGCACCTTGCCCTTGATCTGCACGACCGCGGTGACGGCGTCCTGGCCGACATAGCGTTCGTCGGCCTTCGGCCATTCGGCGTGGGCCAACGATTCGCCGTGTCCGAGCTTGTTCCACAGTTCCTCGCAGATGTGCGGAGCGATCGGGGAAAGCATCAGAATCAACGGTTCGACGGCCGCGCGCGGCACTTCGTTGAGGCTGGTCAGATGGTTGTTGAGCACGATGAGCTTGGCGATGGCCGTGTTAGGACGCATCGCTTCCATTTCCACGGTCACGTCGGCGATCGTGTTGTTCAGCAGCTTCAGCGTCTTCGTGTCGAGCTTACCATCGGTGACGCGCACTTCGCCGGTGTTCTCGTCGACGACGTTGCGCCACAGGCGCTGCAGGAAGCGCATGGATCCGACCACGTTGCGCGTGTTCCACGGACGGGATTCGGCCAGCGGGCCCATGCCCATCTCATACAGGCGGAAGGTGTCCGCGCCGTAGTTCGCATACATGTCGTCCGGCGTGATGATGTTCTTCAGGCTCTTGCCCATCTTGCCAAACTCGCGGTTGGCGTGCTCTCCATTCCAGGTGAAGGTCGGCTCTCCGTTGGCGTCGGCCGGGCCTTCCACCACTTCGGCGGCCGGCACGTACTGGCCGCGGTCGTCGGTGTAGG